>OIFG01000108.1_pt1 | contig 57188 bp, 60 predicted proteins | sample 1582031 | NCBI WGS metagenome assembly OIFG01 (sample SAMN07501051, study PRJEB24779) | human gut metagenome | isolation source: stool | host: human infant | place: USA: Pittsburgh, PA | reverse complement strand
TAGTCTTGAGGATTATTTCTAACTTCTTGAATTGTTTCATTAGCTTTAGAACTTAATTGACTTGCTAAGCCTCTTGCGTTTTCTTTGTAGCCTTCTGGATCTTCTTTATATTTATTATATTGTTCTTTTAATTTATCTCTGCTTTCTTTCCGAGATAATACTACTGCTGCAGCTGCAGCGCCAACACCAGCAATTATTCTAAATAAACCTGTAGTTTTAGCCATAATAATTTCCCTCCTAATTATATATACATTATATTACCCTTTTTAATTAACTGATAACATTAGAATTTGTTTTATATTTCTTTTTCAATAAAATTAGCAAATTTTTATTTTTTAAATAAATTATTGATACTTTCTGTCCATCTTTTGATAACGGCTGTCTTTATGTTTGCTTTATAATTAACTCACATTAGATCGATCTGATGTATGAGGGGTATATAAGCTCTCAACTGATAAAATTCGTTAGAGGCGCATCTTAACTGGAGAGTAAGATGGGTCTCTTTCTTTTACAATAAATTTTAAATGAAGTAAAAAGATTGATATTTTTAGCTAAAGATTTGATATTGCGACAGGTATTCTATCTGAATAATATATTGTACAATTTAAGTGTATTAGATATACATCTAATACATAGAGTTTTAGAGGAGGTTGGGAAGTATAACCATTACATATTATATTTCCCAAAAAGCTCATCTTAGCGGAAACTGAGATGAGTGGAATTTATACTTCTTGAAATATGTTCATAATGCTCGTGACATGTCAGTCAACTCAACATGAATCAAACAGCCAAGATTACGTAATCCAAAAAAGAACCCATAATTCTTTACCATATGCCAGGTGTATTGTGAACTATATTTTTAGGAAAAAAGCTATTACAAAATTTTTAATTAATACTTACTCTCTGATGCATTAACTAAGTATTAATTAAGTCGAAATGTCTCTAAAGAAGTATAAGTGCGATGTTTTTCACATCAAAGTTGAACCCCATAAACATTTAAGCTGATCACTTAAGTGTCTATGGGGTCTTCTTTTGTATCATTATATTAAAATCCTAATTCTTTTATAAACTTAATAAGTTCATCTTTCATCTTTGGATCTTTAAGTGCATATTCAATCGTTGTTTTAACGAAGCCTAATTTTTCTCCAACATCATAACGATCGCCATCAAAGTCGTATGCATAAACTGGAATATCACTATTCATACGTTCAATCGCATCAGTGAGCTGAATTTCATTTCCAGCGCCTTCTTTTTGTGTTTCAAGGTAGTCAAATATCTCAGGTGTTAAGATGTAACGTCCCATGATGGCTAGATTTGAAGGTGCTGTACCTTGTTTCGGTTTCTCAACAAATTGTTTTACCTCGTAACGACGGCCTTCTTTTTCTAATGGATCAATAATACCATATCTATGAGTAACGCTCTCTGGTACTTCTTGAACACCAATGACTGAATGACCTGTTTCTTCGTAAACGTTCATCAATTGTTTGATGGCTGGTGTCTCTGATTCAACAATGTCATCACCTAATAAGACTGCAAATGGTTCATTTCCAATAAATTGACGTGCTGTATGAATCGCATGTCCTAATCCCTTCTGTTCTTTTTGTCGAACGTAGAAGATGTTTGCTAAGTCCGTAGAATATTGTACTTTCTCAAGTAGGTCATCTTTTCCTTTTTCTTCAAGAACCATTTCTAATTCTTTTTGATTATCAAAATGATCTTCAATTGCACGTTTATGTTTACCAGTTACGATGATAATATCTTCAATTCCTGCACGAGAAGCCTCTTCCACTATGTATTGAATTGTAGGTTTGTCTAGAATAGGAAGCATTTCTTTAGGCATCGCTTTAGTAGCTGGTAAGAATCGCGTCCCTAAACCAGCAGCAGGTATGATTGCTTTTTTTATCTGTTTCAAACTCAAGTAACTCCTTTGCACATTCTGTCTTTTATATCATTTGTTAGTTTATCACTCTTTTGATTTCTTTCCTAGCAATAGCCTGTGATAACCAATTGTTTGAAGTTTGCGTTTAAGTTCTATTCAATTTCAACTTAAAAACAGATGATCGATTATTTTTAAAATACTTACGATAAAGTGTGACCCGAATACCCCAAACATCATATATATATTGAACTCAGTAAATTTACTTTGAACGACTTTGATTTGTGTATGCTTATCAAATAATGGTGGATTGCTATAATGCATTAATAATTGTGCACTGTTATGTTTTGCTTTTTTAATATACTCGTTACATAAAAAGCATAGATTAAACCGATAAATGATACGATTAATATAACGTATTCACTATATTGAAAATCAATGATGAAAATCATACCCCAAATGAGTGCGATGATTAAAAGATCTAATTTATCTATCATTTTAAATTTATCTATTTCTTTTTCTACATCATCAATTCTAGAATTTTGTAACAAATCTAAATCAATATCTCTCACATTTATCTTTTTAACTTTTGACATTCAAATACCCTCAGTAAATTTTTATTTCACAGAATAATATATCATTAAACAGATAATATTTTAATCATAACTTACTTTCTTATTGCATTCTATACTTGTCATATCAGTGTTAATAAAAAAAGCCACTTGTTGGAGTGGCTTTACATTTTGCATTCAACATTAACCCTATACAAACAAACTAATGAATAAAATAAAGATGATACCTGATACTGATATGATTGTCTCAAGTAATGACCAAGTTAGGAATGTTTCTTTTACGGTTAAACCGAAGTATTCTTTAAACATCCAGAATCCTGCGTCGTTTACGTGAGAAAGAATTACGCTTCCTGCTCCTATTGCAAGTACAACGAGTGCAACGTTAACGTCTGAGTGTTGCAATAATGGTAAAACGATACCTGTTGTAGAGATTGCAGCTACTGTAGCTGAACCTAATGCAATACGTAATACTGCTGCTACTATCCAAGCAAGTAAGATAGGTGACATTGTAGAACCTTCGAACATTTTTGCGATTGTATCACCCACGCCACCATCAATTAATACTTGCTTGAATGTGCCACCACCACCAATGATTAAGATCATCATACCAATTTGATAGATGGCATTTGTAACTGACTTCATAATGTCGTCCATCTTTCTGCCACGGTTCAAGCCCATTGAGAAGATCGCGAAGATAACTGAAATTAACATTGCAGTACCAGCCGTACCTATGAAGTAAACAATTTGTTCAAATAAATTTTTAGCTTCTTCATGGCCAGTGATTAATTGAACAATAGTTGAAATTAACATTAAGATCACTGGCAATATTGCTGTAAATAAACTTAATCCAAAACCTGGCATTTCAGATTCTTTAAATTCTTTTTGAGAACCCAATGCTGAGATATCACCTTCACGCGTGTAAGCTGAAGGGATAATTTTTTGTGCAATTTTATTAAATACAGGTCCAGCAATAATCGTTACTGGAATTGCAATGATGATTCCAAATAGTAATACTTCTCCCACATTCGCTTTTAGTTCTTTAGCGATAACGACTGGTCCAGGGTGTGGCGGTAAGAAACCATGTGTTACTGATAAAGCTGTCACCATTGGTAAACCTAATTTAAGTGGTGATACTTTTGCACGTTTAGCAATTGTAAACACTAACGGAATTAATAAGACTAAACCTACTTCGAAGAATAATGCGATACCTACAATAAATGCTGCAACTAACATCGCCCATTGCACGTGTTTAGGTCCAAATTTAGCAATCAATGTGTCGGCAATCCGATTCGCACCGCCACCATCTGCAAGTAATTTACCAAGCATTGCCCCTAATCCAAAGATTAAAGCAATGTGGCCAAGCGTACTTCCCATTCCCGCTTCAATTGTCTCCATTATTTTATTTAATGGCATGCCTAGTAATATAGCAGTCACAACGGATGTGACAATTAATGAAATAAACGTGTTCAATTTCAAGAATATAATTAATGATAATAGTAATAAAATCCCGATAACAACACTGATAAGTGGCCAAATATCTCCAAACATAGTAAATTCTCCCAATGTTTTCTTTTTTTTTATTAATTGATTTACTCCATGTGCTTACGTTGAAAATCTGCAATTTCTGCATAACGTTCTTCTAATGAGCGACTTAAATTAATGAAGATTGAAACTAACTGTTGATACACTTGAACGGTTGCTGAATCAGGTTGATGTGCATTCGTTGTCCCGACCATTTCTTCAATAATTGAGAAGTCATCAATTTCCCCTAATGCTTTCAAACCTAATACACAAGCGCCTAAACAAGAACTTTCATAGCTTTCAGGCACGATAAGGTCTGTGTCGAAGATATCAGCCATCATTTGACGCCACACTTCACTCTTAGCAAATCCTCCTGTTGCTTTGATTGTGCTTGGTGTTTCGTTCATTACTTCTATAAGCGCAAGATAAACTGTATAAAGATTATAGAGTACACCTTCTAAAGCAGCACGAATCATATGTTCCTTTTGATGCGAGAGTGTAAGACCGAAGAATGAACCACGAGCATCGGCGTTCCACAATGGTGCACGTTCACCTGCAAGGTATGGATGGAAGATGAGACCTTCTGCACCTGGCTTAACCCGACTTGCGATTTTAGTCAGTACATCATATGGATCAACACCTAAACGTTTTGCAGTTTCAACTTCACTTGCAAGGAGTTCGTTTCGTAACCATCTCAAGACAACTCCACCATTATTCACTGGTCCACCAATGACATAATGATCTTCGTCTAGTACGTAACAGAAGATACGTCCTTTATAATCGGTGCGAGGTTTATTAATGACTGTTCGAATCGCGCCAGATGTACCGATTGTGACAGCGACTTCGCCTTTTTTATAACTATTCACTCCTAAGTTAGAGAGAACACCATCACTTGCACCTACAATAATAGGTGTATTCTCATCAATGCCCATTAAAGTTGCATAGCGTTTCTTCATACCTTTAAGAATATGTGTCGTAGGTACCAGTTGTGGTAGTTGTGCTTCAGTGATACCCAACAATTCAAGTGCCTCTTTATCCCAGTCAAGTTTTTCAAGATTGAACATGCCCGTAGCTGATGCCATTGAGTAATCGATGACATATTTTTCAAATAGTTGATAGAATATGTAAGTTTTTATATCTGCGAACATGGCAGTTTGCTTATAAATATCTGATTGTTCATGCTTCATCCAGAATATCTTAGATAATGGGGACATCGGATGAATTGGTGTTCCTGTGCGTTGATAGATGTCTGAACCTTGATGTTCTTTATTAATTAATTCTGCGTATTTACTCGCGCGATTGTCTGCCCAAGTAATGCTCTCAGTCAAACGATGATGTTGTGTATCGAGTGCAATCAGACTATGCATTTGTGCACTAAATGAAATTAGTTTGATGTCTTCTTTTTTTATATTTGCTTCTCGAACAACATATTTCACAGTCATTAGTACTGCATCAAACAATTCGTCAGGGTTCTCTTCAGAAACGTCTACATTGGGAGTATGTAAGGGGTAACCAATGTTATGTTTCATGATGAATTGTCCATTTTCATCGTATAATACTGATTTCGTACTAGTTGTTCCTATGTCAACACCAATCATGTACTTCATATTATTCCTTCTTTCTTCTATTTATCTTAGCCAGAAACTTTCAATGTCTTCGCCAACATCATCAAAATTTAAGTGGAAGGCTTCTCTTAATTTTGTAGAGTCATATTGTTCTACCGCTTCAATAAACACCTCATGGTTACTATGAATGCGTTCAAAATCCGCTTTATCCTGTTCCATGCGATGTCTCATAGATAGTAATACGAGTGTTTCAATTACAGGTTTCAAATGATTCCAGAATGTTTGTAAATATTGATGGTTTGATGCGTTAATCATTGCTTCATGAAATTGAATGTCATGTTGTGTAAATGCTTCAGCATCTTCGAATTTAACTGCTACTTTCATCATTTCAAGGTGCTTACGCATCTCTTTAGTTATAGGTGCTCTATCAATGTGTTTGATCTTAGAGAAGGCAAATGACTCTAACATTAAACGTAAATCATAGAGTTCTTTTTTCTCTTGATCACCAAATTGTAGTACTTTAGCACCCATGCGTTCTAATTGAATAAGTTGATCCGTCTGTAATAATTTGAATGCATCTCTAACAGGGGAACGACTAACATCAAATTGTTTTGCGACTTGATTCTCAGTAAGTAGCGTATCTACTTCGATTTCCCCACTCACAATTTGCAATCGTATTTCTGCTGCGACACCTTCTCCTTTAGACATGCCACCAAGCCATTGTTCTGGATAACCTTCTTTCACATCTTTCACTCCTATTGAGTTAATTGCAACTTGTATACAAGTATATTAATATATAAGTTACGTTTTTGCAAACGCTTTCTTTTTATAAATTTAAAAAACCCGGCCACAGATGGACCGGGAAAACCATGATTGAATTTCTATTTCTTCTCATCTGAAACTTCGATGCAGTAATGTGTTTCGTGACACTTAGGGCATTCTAATTTACGTGTTTGCATAGTATGTCGTGCCAAGATGAACTGTTTCAATGATGGCTTAAACGTATGTTGGCAATTGGGACACAGATATGAAATATTTTTATAATAATATGTTGTTAATCCAACGGCATAGGTTACTAAGATAGGCACTATCGCAATAAATGGTTTACTCGAACTTCTTATTAAACTTGTGATTAACCCTGTGTATTGAATAATGCCAATGATACCTGCGCTAATCCATACTTTACTTTTAAACGATTTCAATGTAGTCGATTGTTTCACTGCTTTATCTATGTCAGATAAATGATTTATTGGAGCGCTTGAGTGACTTGAAATATATTGGTCAACGTTGTTCAAATGTTTTAGTGCTTTTGTTTGATCGTGAATGCTTGTCTCTAATTTTTTCTTATGCAGTTGCAACATTGCTTTAAGCGTCTGCATATCGCTATCTTCGTATAATAGCGTTTTAATTTCGTCCAATGTACAACCGAATTGTTTCAATAAGAATATTAACTGTAATTGTTGTATATGATCGTCATTGTAATATCGACGATTTGATTCAGTTGCACGTTCAGCTGTCAATAAGCCTTTACGATCATAATATTGTAGTGTTCGAACTGTAACTCCTAAATGATTGGCAAGCTCTCCAACTGTATAATGTGACATAGTGTCCACCTCCTACATTGAAACTACCTCATGACGCTACGTCACGAGCAAGACATTTTTACATATAGTTTAAAGTAAGTCTGAAGGATGTCTTATTTGTCTTCTATCCAATCTTTAATATGATCTACGATGCCTACCGTACCATTTGGCAATTGTTCAAGGACAGAAGGAAAGTCCATATGACCTATACCTGGATAGACGATTTCTTTCGTTTCTCCACCATAGCGTTTATACTGCTCCATTGTCGCTTGTGAATCAGTATACGGAATGATTTCATCATCTTTACCAGAGATAAATAGTAACTTAGGAAATTGTTCAATTTCTTCTATATCTGGAAGATAATCAGCTTTTATCGTATATATTAAATCTGTAATGATTGTTTTAATTGGGGCGACAAATGATAAGATATCTAGTCCGTTTTCTTTTCGTGCGTAGACCGTCTTTTTTAAAATATATTGTGGCAAATTTTTAATTGCGGTAATTTCATCTTTAAAGTGATCACGTTTACTATCTGTCGAGAACAAACGTGCTAGCATACTTGTGTTTGGCGTAATTTTAGCTGCGCTGCTTAAATAAACAAGGTGCGATATAGGCAATGTATTAAATTTCAGCAAACGTGTACCAATCATACCACCCATCGAGTAACCAATGACCATAACCTTTTCAAGATGTTGCGACGAAACAATCTGTTCCAAAACGTCTTCAATACGTTCAGAATAATCATCTAATGTATGATTATTGCGATCAATATTTGAACTTTTGCCACGACTTGGACAGTTAATAAAGATCATCTTATATTCTCTAAAGTACGGTTCAAACATCGTCATAATGCGATAGGTCATGATTGCCCCATGTAAAAAGACAATTGCCCTGTTTGAAGTTTGATTCCCGGCAAATGCTACTTCGACTTGTTCGTTATGATAATTTTTCAATTGATAAATTTGTGTTTTGAAATGTTTTCTGTTCATAATCAACCTCAAAAATTGCTATATTACTAAATTATTATTTTATCACAAAATTATCAAAACTGAGGCAAATTAAAAAAGTATAACTTATAGAATTGTTGCAAGTTACGTACAATTCATCAAGTTATACTTTAAACTAATCGTTTTAGTTATTATCTGAAATCGCAGAATGAATCGATTGCATTTTAGATTCTACATCTGCAATTTCAAGTGCACAGTCTTTTAACATATCGCTATAATCATCCGTACTCGCATTATTTTTATAGCGAATTTTATGCTCTAGACTTGCCCACATATCCATACCAATGGTTCTAATTTGAATTTCCACTGGAAGCTTTTCAACTTTATTTGATAAGAATACTGGGATAGACACAACAATATGTAAGCTACGATAGCCATTTTCTTTTGGATTTTTAATATAGTCTTTGCGTTTCAGTAGTTTAACATCCTCTTGTTGTAAGAGCATCTTCTCAATGACATAAATATCTTCTAGATAATTACAAACCACGCGTATACCTGCAATATCTAATATATGTTCACGAGCACTTTCTGCACTAATATCTAGTTGTTTGCGGTGCAACTTTTTAATTAAGCTATTCATCTCTTTCACACGGCGTTCCATGTGGTGAATAGGGTTATGTTTATAAACGTGATTAAAGTTGTCATCTAGAATATCTAATTTTGTACTGATTTCTTTTAAGGCTGAGGAGTATAAGTGGTCCAGTTCTACGAAGCCAATAAGTCTATCGAAGGCTTCGTCTCCATCTTTAAAATGATGTAAGTTATCTTTAAATTCACTTCGTAATTCTTCTATATACAATGATGGTTTTCTTTCTACATACATAGTATTTCCTCCTTAATCATCACTGTATATTATAGCGAATTGCAAAATGAACTAAAAATAATACTCTTTGATTTCACATTATTTTTAATAATTAATTTTATAATTAAAAATGCAAACCTTTATATTGAACAATGCGTCCAGACATAAAGGTTTGCAACTACTAATTATGATGTTTCATTTTTATTATGTTCGATGACTTTAGTACCACGATTATCAGCGATGTCTTGTGCGCGTTTAGTGGCGTCTGCTTTCTTCTCAAACGTATCAGACGCTTGTTTCGCACCTTCTGTTTTTACTTTCCATTCATCATCTTCGAAATAGACATGTACATTTTCGTCATTTAGTTTTGGGTTTGCGGATTGATCTTTTTGGTGTTGGGTAATGTGTTTATGTTTTAATTCATCTAGCTCATCTTTCGTCGCATCTTTATACCAATCTTTAGCTTGCTGTGTAGCAATCGGTATAACATCGCCTTCTTTATAACCATCTTTTAACATAGCATTACCAATATCAATTGCTTTCTTACGTTCTAATTCATCGAAGTTCTTCCACGTATTCGGATAATCATTCATCGTCCAAGGCATCCTATCAAACTCCTTTTTAACTTGATAGTTTGCTTTACCACTATCGTTCCGAGTGAAACTTGTTTATTGGACTATGCTTTAATCGCCACACCATTTTCAACATCGTCTATATCTTTACGCGTATGCACACAATTATTTTGTAGTCTCATTAATGCCGATTTAATGTAATTATATTGAGGTAAATCGGAAAGTTCATTAATTTCAAGTCGGCTTTGAAGTTCGAAATGTTTCGCTAAATTTTCAAAAGAAACTAGGTATTCCCCCATTTGCTGATCTGAAATACGTTGACGTTGATGATCTTGCATCGCACGCATTAACATAAAGTTAATTTCTTCCAAGGCAAATATACTTGGATAATAATAACGAATCACTTCTTGATTAGAGAACAATTCACCACTTGCTGAATTGTTGATTTGAGTCATGTTACTCATTTTCACTGAAAGTGCTAAACTTTCATCTCTTTCACGTAAATCATCTTGGTAGTGATTCTCTGAAAATAAATATTGGAAGATGACCGCTTCCTTACGAACCACTTCTGCAATCGTTCGTGGTAACATGGCAGACGCCGTTTGACGATTAATAAGTAAAATTCCGATAACTGCAATTACTATACCGATCAACACATCAAAGATACGTGTATAGGCAATTGAAATTGAAAGATTATCTGATGCTAAACCATTTAATAATATAACTTGGATCGTGATAAATATAACTGCGAACGCATAGTTTGAACCTACAAATGTTTCAGTGACCATCGCTGCAATACCCATTATGATAACGGCAATGATTAAGTGTGGATTGAAATACAATATAGCTGATAAGACAAGTGTTCCTAAGATAGTACCTAGTCCACGAGCAACAGAACGGTCTAACATACGTCGAGTTGTCATACCTAATAAGACTGTATGTGCTGTTAATGGTATCCAGTAAGATTTTTGGATATTAAAGGCTAACGAAATAAATATTGCTACTGCCATAATGACGGCATAAATTAATGTATTTCGAAATACAATTGAATCTAATGTTAAATTATGAATGATACGTTGACTATATAACGGTTTACGAACACTTGCTTCGTGTTCAATTTGACTAGAATCTAAGTTTGTAATTTCATCGATTTTCAAGATATATTGTAATAAATCATCAAACGCTTCATCTACATGAACTTCTTTTGTCCACTTTTCACGAGAGGCTGTTGTTCGATATGCATTACGTATCGCAACATCCATCATTTCAACTAATTCGTCTGGTATAGGGCGAATACCTTTTTCATGCAGTTCCAATAACTCTGAATATAACCCCTGTGCTGATGTGTGGAGTAATAACAGTCTTTGGAAACGCGGACTCAATTTCTGGTTCACTCCAGCCGTTGCAGTGATTAACAATTCATCTGAATTTTTGAACTGTGTTACCGCTGTTTTTGCACTCTCTTTAAATTTATCGACATCATTATAATTGTGCATTAATTCTTTAATCATGTTAAAGTCCAAATTAATCGCTCTATTTTCGATTTTTTGTTTTTGGAAAAGTATTGTCAAGATGACTACTAATGTAGCAATCGCACCACCAACAAGAATTGCTAAACCACGGTATAACGCTTCATTTGGTGCTATTGGCAAGTTACTTGGTAAACAAAACGTTACAAGAAAGAATGTTGAAGATGGTCCTGCAATCTTCAATGCACTGAAGATGTAATATGGGATGACTGTAACTAATAATAATGTTACGCCATATAATATCGGCTCAGTAACCGTAAGTGTGCCCAGTATCATACATACTGCAAATGACAATGAGCATAAGATAACAGTTCTAATCATTGAGCGAGGTGAACTCTTGAACACATAGATATGCGCCAACGTCCCAGTCGATACAAACAATCCTAATGCGAAATTGCCTAGGAAATAACCTAATAGTGCTGGGAAAATTAATAACAAGCCTTGTCTGACACCCTTCATCGGGTCAACTTTACTTGTGTCAAATGTGATAAGTGATTTTAAAACATTTCCCAATGTTATCTTTCCTTTCTATAAAACATACATATTCAATGATAACACTTTTTATTAAGTTATATGATGACCGTTGTCTAATTTACAAAAAGGTAGGATTGAAATCATATCTGTGACATAGATTTCAAATCCTACCTTAGTAATGTATATTATTATGAAAATTTCTTTAATTATTTGGCTTCCGCAACATCAATGACTGGTTTTTCTGTAATATATTTGCCGATATTTTCGCTAAACACTTTAAAATGTTCTGAATGGTTATGTGCTTCAACCGCATCTTGATCTTTATAGTTCTCTACAACTACGAATGTATTACGTTCAGCTACATCTTCATAGTGGCTATAAAATGTATTTCCTTCCTCTTCACGTGCATGTTTAACTAAGTTCGTCATTAAATCTAAATATGCTTCACGATGTTCTTCACTTACTTTAAGTTTGGCATTAATAATAATCATACATTTCACCCTCAATTTTGTGATTAATTTAATATTATCTTACCATTTTCACTCATACATAAAACACTAATGTGACTTTAAGCTTTAATCACATTTTATTATAATTCGTCCAAATAGACATTTAGTGAATCTAAGTTCCAAAGCACTTAGCAAGTAATGTAATTAAATAAGCCAGTAAATGAATTAATTAAAACCCACTTACTGGCTAGATTCTAGGAATGATGTCCTAGCTTCTATGAAATTATTTTAATTCACGACTTTCATCTTTAATCAATGGTTTGTCTGGTGATACAAACAACCATAAAATTGCTGCGATGACTGCTGGAATAATTAATAATTGGAAAGTCATTGTCCAACCAAGTGATGCAACCAACGCACCAGCTAAGAACGGACTTAATAATGCACCAATGTTACCCCATAAGTTCATCCAACCAGATACTGTACCGGCAAAGTTTCTACCAATGTCATTCGCTGCTGCCCAGCTCATACCCATTGATACACCCATACCACCTAAACCAAGTGATAACCAGAAAATCGTTACGTATAAATTCTCAGTATGTACTGCAAAGAAAATTGAAACTGCGAACACGATGAAACCAACAATGGCAATTAAACCTCTTGAAACGAATCTTGATTGTCCGCTACGTAAAATTTTATCTGAAATCGCACCAGCAGATAAAATTAAAATAAACATGATAAACCAAGGTAATGAACTAATTGTCATGTCTTTAAATTCAACATGATATTGCTCAGTTAAATAAGTTGGTAACCAAATTAAGAATAATGAAATAACGAATTGTACTACAAAGTATTGACCTGCAATCGCATAGAAACTTACACGACGGAAGAATTGATTCCAAGGTGGTAGTGATTTACTTGTTTGAACAAGGTCACGATTCTCCATAATGAAATGTTTCTCAGCGTCATTAACCATACGGTGTTGCTCTGGTAAGTCTTTCGCAATGATTCCCCATAATATTGCAATTAAAATACCTACAGCACCGAAAATGTAAAATACAGCTTGCCAATTAAATGCATTTACAATAGCAATAGTAATCACAGGCGCTAATACAGGTCCAAAATAAGAACCAGCGAGTAACATACTAGATGCTCTACCTTTCTCATCTTTAGAGAACCAGTTTGCATTAAACACAGCGTTTGATGGATACATTGGCGCTTCACCAATACCGAATAAGAAACGCACTAAATATAATAAACCGTGATGTTTAATCATACCTGTAAAGATAGTGAAAGCACTCCACCATACTAAAGCGATTGTAATCATCTTACGAGGTCCAAATTTCTCAGCTAGCATACCAGAAGGTACTTGCATTAACGCGTAACCTAATGAGAAGAATGAAGCTAACAGACCAAATTGTTGCTTTGTCATATGTAAATCTTCCATCATTTGTGGGGCAATATATGAGATGTTAGATCTATCCATGTAGGCAATAACACCTATGATAAAAAATGCTAATGCGAAAAACCAACGAATACTACTTTTCTTTTGTCTTTGTACCATATCCTCTTTTTCCTACTTCCTTTAATTTGTTGATTCTAAATATGTTGTCTAATATAATCACGAGACTCCCTATTTGTAAAAATAACTCCCTTAAAACCCTTACCATCATAAGGTTTCAGCATTTATTTTTAATAATATTACCAGTTTTTGAAATCGTTTTCAATATCTTATTTAAAAGTTCTTTTATTAAATTGTACATCGTTGGTTACTTTATTCACTAAATTCGTATTTACGCTTTGCAATCTCAATATTCATTAAAATTTGAACTCCATTTAAAAAAATTGTAGAATGAACTTGAAATGAAACGCGACTTATTATTATTTAAAATTAAATAGATAATTTATCCACTGGAAGTGCCTTTGTTTAAGGCTGAGAGTAAAGAAAGAACTTTATAATTCCTGGAACCTGATCCAGTTTGTACTGGCGTAGGAAAGTGGCTTACACATATCGTTACATAGAGACTAACGCTATTTCCTACGAAGGAGATAGCGTTTTTTCATTTATTAGGGGTGATAGACATCTTTATTGCGATAACAACTTATAAACATTTAACAGAAGCAGACTTACAACACTTCATTGAAATTAGTAAAGGCATCGATGGTTTACTATTTCGTACGCCTATGTCTAGTGATGATTTATTTTCCTTTTTAGAAAAATTAATCGCTGCTGGTTTCCCTAAAGACAAAATTATTATCCATAGCGATGTTGACTTATTAGAATCCTTGACACTTAAACGCTTGCACTGTCGAGAAATGGACACACTAGCGTTTGATTATAAAGCGCAACATCCTGATGTTGAAGTAAGCATGTCGACACATACTATTAACTCGGTGAAACAAGCTTATCAACATCAATTAGATTATGTCTTTTATGGTCATATATTTACCACGGCTTCTAAGCCAAATCAGCAACCTAGATCAATGTCTGAAATCAAAGCCGTGTTACAAGTTCCGATTCCAGTCTATGCCATAGGAGGTATTACTGAAGATACGATACAACGGCTTCCAAATGGCTTTGCAGGAATTTGTGCAATTTCTTATTTTATGAGCGCATCTTTACAACAAATTCAACATTTACGAAAGGAGTGGTTGAAAGATGCATGACGTACTTATTGTTGGTTCTGGTGTTATCGGAATGTCCATTGCGAGACACCTCAGTCATACGCAACTCGACATTGCAATTGTCGACCGTGATATACCTGGTAAACATGCTTCATATAAAGCTGGAGGCATGTTAGGTGCACAAAATGAATTTACAGAAGACAGCGACTTATTTCGTCTCGCTCTAGAGTCACGTGAATGTTTTCCTGAATTATGCGAAACACTCCAAGATGAAACTGGAATAGATATTCAATATCAAGCATCAGGATTGATTAAAATCGCAAATCAAATTGATGATGTGGCGCATTTACGTTCACAATTTCAATTTTTACATGCACTCGATAACGATGTGGTTGAACTTTCAGAGGATGAATTAGCAGATTTAACTGAAGGAAATGTCACTGCATCTGAAATGGCAATCTACATTCCAAATGATGGACAAATCAATGCAAATCATTATACGAAAGCGTTATTTAAATCCTTACAACAGCGTCGTATTTCGCGCTACTTCAATACAAATGTAACAGATATTATTCGGCAGAATGGTTACTATCAAATCGTTTCATCTCAAGGTGATTTATATGCGAAGAAAGTCATAGTGGCAAGTGGTGCATGGTCATCTCAATTATTAAAACAATATCAATTGCCTCGTGTGGTTGTCGGCGTTAAGGGCGAAGTTCTTCTCATGGAACATGACCATTTAAATTTAAAACAAACAGTATTCATGACTAATGGATGCTATATAGTTCCGAAAGCGCCTAATCGTTACTTAATTGGTGCTACTAGCGAATTTGATAATTATTCTGTGGGTAATACGGAACAAGGCGTCTCATGGTTAAAACACTATGCGACAGAACGTATACCTGAACTTGCAAACGCACATATCATTAAACAGTGGTCTGGCGTACGTCCATATACGGACGGCGAATTACCAATTATGGACCGAGTTGACGATGGTTTATATGTCATTACCGGCCATTATCGGAACGGTATTTTATTGTCCCCTGTTATTGGTCGTGACATCGCAAACTGGCTATTAACTGGAGTCAAACCAACTCGCTATGAATCTTTCAATGTCTCAAGGAGGTTAAATCATGAAATGCATTATTAATGGCGATGCATTCACGTTCGATACTGAGCAATCCATTCATCAAGTGCTTGTCTCTTTAGAATTAGACCCAGAACGTGTCATTGTTGAACATAATAAAACATTAATTAAACAAGAAGATTATCATCAACACACAGTACGTGAAGATGATCAATTAGAATTATTAGAATTTGTTGGAGGCGGATAAAATGTTTAAAATTGGAAATTTAGAATTACAATCTCGTTTATTACTAGGTACAGGAAAGTTTGAAAATGAAGACGTACAAACAGAAGCGATTAAAGCTTCAGAAACAAATGTACTTACTTTCGCAGTAAGACGTATGAATTTGTATGACAAGAATTTACCTAATCCACTCGCAAATATTAATCTAAAAGACTTTATCACTTTTCCAAATACTGCTGGCGCAAAAACTGCTGAAGAAGCCATTCGCATCGCAGAAATCGCTAAACATGCCGGTGTTTGTGACATGATTAAAGTTGAAGTTATCGGAGATGATGAAACATTATTACCTGATCCGTTTGAAACATATTAAGCTTGCAAAGTATTGCTAGAACGTGGCTACATTGTTTGTCCATATATTTCTAACGACGTTGTGTTAGCTAAACGTTTAGAAGATTTAGGTGTACATGCCGTTATGCCATTAGCTTCACCAATCGGTACAGGTCGCGGCATAAACAACCAACTTAATTTAAGTTACATTATTAAAAACTCAAATGTGCCAGTTATCGTTGATGCTGGTATTGGTTCTCCGAAAGATGCATGTCATGCGATGGAATTAGGGGCTGACGGTATTCTACTCAATACAGCTGTATCAGGTGCGAAAGATCCTGTGAAGATGGCAGAAGCAATGAAATTAGGTATTCATGCTGGTCGCTTGTCTTATGAAGCAGGACGAATCCCAGTTAAATATACTGCGCAAGCATCAAGCCCAACTGAAGGTTTAGGATTCTTATAATGCAACGTTACAATCGTCAAATGAGATTTTCTCCTTTTGGTGAACAAGGACAGCATGCCCTCTCTAATGCAAAGTTGCTTATCTTAGGAGCCGGTGCATTAGGTAGTCATGTTGCCGAGCTACTTGCTCGTATGGGGGCACATCAAATCACAATTGTTGATATGGATATTGTTGAAACGTCTAATCTACATCGACAAGCGCTTTATACTGAAGATGACGCACAAAATATGGTACCAAAAGTCCACGCAATAAAAGAACATATTGCACGTATCAATCATCATGTAGACGTACAAACATATTATCAAGAAATAACTTCAAACAATATTGAAGATATATTAGATGAAGTTAAACCAGATATCGTTATCGATGGAATGGATCATTTTAAAATTCGTTATCTCATCAATGAAGTGTGTCACAAACATCAAATTCCTTGGGTATATGGTGCTGCTGTCGGCAATAAAGGAACGGTTTATGGCATTGATTTCAAAGGGCCATGTCTAAAATGCCTATTAAAACAAATGCCATCAAGTGGCGAAAGTTGTGCGATTAATGGCGTACTACCGACTATTATTACGCAAGTAGCAAGTTATGAAGTTGCAGAAGTACTTCGTTACCTATCTGGTGAAGGCTTTTCAAAAAAATTAATCACTATTGATACGTGGCATATCGATTATAAAGCGATGAACGTCGATATATTGAAAGATCACGCGTGTGAGGTATGTACGAATCAATACTACTCACTCTTAGAAACGAAACACCAACAGCATATTGAAAGCTTATGTGGACGTACGTATCTCTTTAGATATCAGTCAAGCATATTTGAACATGCACATCACCTTCCCGGTGAAATTGTAAAGTCCACTTCTTTCGCAAAATTAATTAAAGATGACGATTATGAAATTACCTTATTTAAAGATGGACGTATGAATGTTTATGGCATCGAAGATGATGAAGAAGCATTTAAGTTGTATCATTCTTATTTAAAAGCTCTAAAATAAAAATACACATAGGTTTATACAAGCAATTCATAGTAAATTTTATTATAATAAATTTACTATGAATTTTTAATTTCACAAATAATGCTTTTAATAAAAGGAGTTCTTGAATATAATTGGAACAATTAATCACTGATTTTATAAGTAAGTGGGGTTATACAGCAATCTTTATTCTCATCTTATTAGAGAATGTTTTACCTGTTGTCCCATCTGAAATCATTCTTACCTTTGCTGGTTTAATGTCAGTTAAGTCGGGTTTATCAATACCAATTTTATTCCTTATATCAACAATCGCATCATTTATTGGATTATTAATCCTATATTATTTATGCCGTTTAATTAACGAAGAAAGTATTTATCGTTTTGTAGATAAACATGGTAAATGGTTTAAACTTAAAGGTAAAGATGTAAGGCGCGCAAATGACTGGTTTAAACGTTATGGAGCATGGGCAGTATTATTATGTCGCTTCATTCCAGTATTACGTGTATTAATCACAATTCCTGCTGGTATCAATAAAATGAATGTCGTTACGTTCGCAGTATTATCATTATTAGGCACTACAATTTGGAACTTCGCCCTAATCTTATTAGGCCGTATGCTAAGTGGTAGTTTCGATGCCCTAATGGCTGGTTTACACACATACTCATACATTATGTACGTGATTATTATTCTTGCAGTTCTTTACGTGCTTTATAGAATATTCTTTAAAAATAGAAACCGCGTCAAGTAATACGTGAAAGCCTCAGAATTCATTGGTGACTGAGGCTTTTTTATTAAATAGTAGTATTTTAGAATTAATTCTGACATTTTAAGCATCACCATTGAAAAAGTAGTGTTTTTTAAAGATAATTAATGTAAGCGGTTTTATGACATATCTTCCCATATGAATATCAATTCCAAACAGGAGTGAAATTAGATGACACAAACGACTGAAAGTGAATTACGAGAGAAATATTTAGATTTATTATCACAACAATTTGATAGTCCTGAGAAGTTAGCAACAGAAATTGTCAATTTAGAGTCTATTCTAGAATTACCAAAAGGTACTGAACACTTTGTCAGTGACCTTCATGGTGAATATGAATCGTTCCAACATGTATTACGTAATGGGTCTGGTAATGTTCGTTCAAAAATAAACGACCTTTATGCAAAGACATTATCCCAAAAAGAAATCGATGACTTAGCTGCCCTCGTCTATTACCCTGAAGAAAAATTAAAACTTGTGAAAAATAACTTCGATTCGAAGGGAAAATTAAATGTTTGGTATATTACTACAATTGAACAATTAATTGATTTAATTACTTATTGTTCATCAAAATATACACGCTCAAAATTACGTAAAGCGTTACCTAAAGAATATACATATATCGTTGAAGAGTTACTTTATAAAAATAACGAATTCAACAATAAAAAATCATACTATGAAACACTAGTAAATCAAATTATCGAGTTAGAACAATCTGACGACTTAATTATTGGTTTATCTTATAGTATCCAACGTCTAGTTGTTGATCATCTTCATGTAGTTGGTGATATATACGACCGTGGTCCTCAACCAGATAAGATTATGGATACGTTAATCAATTATCACTCTGTGGATATTCAGTGGGGAAACCACGATGTCTTATGGATAGGTGCATATGCAGGTTCTAAAGCTTGTTTAGCTAACCTACTTCGCATATGTGCACGATACGATAATTTAGACATCATCGAAGATGCTTACGGAATTAATTTACGCCCGTTATTAACACTTGCCGAAGAACATTATAATGGCGAGAACCCTGCATTCAAACCTAAGAAACGTCCTGATAAACCAGTTGGACTATCTAAACTTGAAGAAAGTCAAATCACTAAGATTCATCAAGCCATTGCGATGATTCAATTCAAACTAGAAATGCCAATTATCAAGCGTCGTTCTACCTTTGAAATGGAAGACCGTTTAGTCTTGGAAAAGGTCAACTATGATACGAATGAAATCACGATTTACGGTAAAACATATCCTTTAAAAGATACATGTTTCAGTACTGTGGACCCACAAGATCCTGGTAAATTACTACCTGAGGAAGAAGAAGTTATGAATAAACTCCTACTTTCTTTCCAACAATCTGAGAAATTGAAACGTCACATGTCGTTCTTGATGAAGAAAGGGAAACTTTACCTTCCATATAATGGCAACCTTCTTATTCATGGTTGTATCCCTGTTGATGAGAATGGAGAAATGGAATCATTCGAAATTGAAGGTGAACAACATAAAGGACGTGACCTATTAGACGTATTTGAAAGACATGTACGTTATGCATATGACTACAAAGAAATCACTGATGATCTATCAACAGATTTAGTGTGGTATTTATGGACTGGTAAATATAGTTCACTTTTTGGAAAAAGAGCGATGACAACATTTGAACGTTACTTTATTGAAGATAAAGCATCTCATAAAGAACCTAAGAATCCATATTATTATCTACGAGAAGATGTTGATATGATTCGCAAAATGTTAAAAGACTTCGGTCTCAATCCAGATGAAGGAAGAATTATTAATGGACATACACCTGTTAAAGAAATAGATGGCGAAGACCCTATTAAAGCAGATGGTAAAATGTTAGTTATCGATGGTGGATTCTCAAAAGCATATCAAAAAACGACAGGTATTGCGGGTTATACATTACTTTACAATTCATTTGGCATGCAATTAGTCGCACATCAACATTTTGATTCAAGAGATAAAGTACTATCAGATGGTGCAGATGAATTATCAGTACGTCGTGTTGTAGACGAAGAATTACAACGTAAAAAAATTAGAGATACCAATGACGGTAAAGTACTCCAAGAACAAATCCGCATCTTAAAATTATTAATGCATGATAGATACTTAAATTAACACTTGAATCAATTTATACACACATATAAAAAAATGGCACTTTCTAAATCACTGAAATAGAAAGTGCCATTTATATATTACTTTTCTAATACACATCTCTTAAGATGCCGTATGTGCCTTGATCATATTGTGGTATAGGTTTAGTACTTTTATTAAATGAAACAACACTGCTATCGTCAATGTGATAAATAATCATATCATGATCAGTAATTGTGTCGTATTCCTCTGCAAGTACCTCCACAATATTCTTATTACTTATCGTATTATCAAACCATCTTGGACTGTGTGATTCATCAAATAAAATATGATTACGTAATGGACCATTTAAGTTATTACGTGCCTGTTCATCAGTAAATGACACTGGCATCATACTTACATTATTCAATCCAAACTCTGGTACCAATTCATTAAACGCTAAACTATTAAAAATAAACGACTTAGTCATTAATAGACATTTATTATAACGAATTAAATCCGCATATATTCGATCACTACTTGATAATAAATTTCCCTTAAACACTTCAAAGCCAAGTTCTTCTGCCTTCTCCGACGTATTCTCAAACAAATTAAATACCATTATAGGAATATCATGTTCATGCAGTTTCGTACCAAGATGGAATGAAAATTCACTCTCTCCTACTATAATGACACCTGGTGGTTCCGTACTAGCAAGACCTAGCAACTTACTCAATGGCGTAAAGCTAAAGCCGTAAATGACAACCGTAATAAACACTAGTCCAAACGTCACTGGCGTGATATAACTTGCCATTTTCACATTATCATCCATGAATAATCCTCCAAAGAATTGTGCCACAGTTAAAACGACAATTCCTCGAGGTGCCATCATTGCAACAATAGCGCGTTCTCTTTTCGTGATTTCTGTACCTATTGTTGATAATAAAACAGAGATTGGACGTACCAATACAATCATTGCAATCGCAAAAATCACTAATTGCCATGACAAGACATCCATCAATACAGATGACGTTAATGACGAAGTGATTAAAATAAAGACGGTGGATACAAGAATAGATGATGCATTTTCAATGAAATGATCTGACTCCTTGTAAATTAAATCATGTCTCTTATAACGTGCCATCATTAAGCCGAAAATTGTAACGGCTAATAATCCTGATTCTTGTAATATTTGGTCACAAATACTAAAGACTAATAAAATAAAGACTAACTGAATCGATGGCATCAAATTTTGCGGAATAAAATCACGTTGGATTAACCAATTGAAAATGAATGATGCCCCGAATCCAATTACGGCTGTTATAACCATTTTCAAAATAAAGATTAAAATAATTTGAACGCCAAAGCCTTGTTCAAATATTTGATAAACATAAAACGCAGTTAATGCGAGTATCGGTCCTATTGGATCTAATATGATACTTTCCCATCTTAAAATAGAGTCAACACTCTTACGCACCTTTGCTTGCTTAAGAAGTGGCTGAATGACGGTTGGGCCTGTAATCAAGAATAATCCGCCCATCACAACCGCAACAGAGATTGGAAAATCTAAAATTTTATGTAATGCAATCGCACCGAGCACCCATGATATAGCTGCGCCAACAGTAATAATTCGAATGACCGCTTTAGAAATGCCTCTTAATTCACGAAAGTCTAAATTACTACTTCCTTCGAATAAAATGACAGCTACAGCTAAAGATACAATCGGACTAAACACTTCGGCTCCCAATGTTTCTTGAGGGTTAACTAGTCCCAATATCGGTCCAATCAATAAGCCCACAATCGACATGACTACAATTGATGGCCATTTAATCTGTGTCGCTAACCATTGACTAAATATGCCTAATGCTAAAAATAAGACAATGATTAACATGACAGGTAAATCTAATGACATACCTACACCTTCCTCAATAAGATTCAATTTTTTTAATACTGTGTAATACTATCAAACTTTGATTAAGCCTGCATTATTATTTTATAAACAACCTGTTAATGCCTTTTTCGGACATACAATGTTCACTTCGAGTAAACTTTCCTATTTATTTCTAGTATATTTTCATCTAAAATAAGTAATTGCGTTTAAATATATAAATTTAGAAATGATTTGAAAGGAAATTTTAATTGTGCAACTTTTTAAAGAGAGTATCATGGTAGCTTTCGCATTTGTTGGTGTTGTCGTTGGTGCTGGTTTTGCTACTGGTCAAGAAATATTTCAGTTCTTCACAAGTAACGGTATCTATAGCATCTCTGGCATTATTGTTACCGGTTTGATTATAACGCTAGCAGGCGTTTTCGTATTAAACACTGGCTTTGTCATTCAATCTCATAACCATTCTGAGTCTATTCGATATTATTTACATCCAATCATTGCACGTATCTTTGATATTATCTTAACTCTATTCTTATTCTCCTTAGCGATGATTATGACTGCGGGTGGTGCGTCAACTATACATGAAAGTTTCGGATTACCTTATTGGTTGAGTTCATTAATTCTAGTGTTAGTCATTCTTATGACGCTATTTCTTAAATTTGAACGTCTGATTACGGTATTAGGTATGGTTACACCGTTCTTAGTCATTGTTGTTTCTATTATCGCTATCTATTATTTTATAACAGGAGATTTAAATTTTAGTGCGGCCAATCGTTTCAACAAACAGCATCAATCTCTATCACTTGGTTGGTGGTTTGATGGGTTAAATTATGCAAGCCTACAAATTGCAGCCGCATTTAGTTTTTTAAGTGTCATGGGCGGTCGCATGCAGCATCGTCAGTCTGGCTTATGGGGTGGCCTACTTGGTGGCATCATTATCACATTACTGTTATTAATGATTAATTTGGGCCTTGTTACAGAATTTGAACATATTCAATCTGTCGCATTGCCGACCCTATTACTCGCAAGTCACATTTCACCATTATTAGGTACAGTGATGTCGATTATAATGGTTCTTGTTATCTATAATACGATTGTAGGTCTTATGTATGCATTTGCTTCCAGATTTACAGAGCCATTTTCCAAAGGGTACTTTGTACTCATCATTATAATGGCTATCATCACGTTTATATGTACATTTATCGGTTTCATTTCTTTAATTGGAAAAGTCTTCCCAATCATGGGATTATTTGGCTTCATACTACTTATCCCAATTTTATACCAAGGGTTTAAACACTTAGTATTCTCTAAATAAATTAGGATACATTAAAATGGACCCAAAGATGCGAACCATACATCTTTGAGTCCTTTTCCATTATGAATTCAGTATTTCTTGACCTTTCTGTAATCCAGCTTGTGTAATTTCATGACTATTGACCCATACTTCTGTAACCTGTGCACCCTGATGTTTAAATAAGTTAATGACATGTTCACTTTGATCAATAGATACGATTGGATCATTTTTTCCCATTGATAATAGAACGTCTACATCACTCATATCTTTGCTTGTTGAAGCGTCTATTGGATAAAGTGGGGCAAATAGTATTGCTTTTTTAAACGGTGCTTTGTCACGTAACATTAAGTTAATCGCAATATTTGATCCATTAGAGAAACCAACTAAAGCCGTTCGTTTCAAATCAAATTGATACTGTTCAGCCGCTTCATAAATAAAACCAAGCAACCGTTGACCTCGATATTCTAAATCTTCCTCATCGTATACGCCTTCTGCAAGACGTTTGAAATAACGATTCATACCATTTTCATTGACTTCTCCACGAATACTTAACAAGTTATAGTTAGGATTTAAAGCTGTTCCAAGTGGAATAAGATCTGTTTCATCCCCACCAGTTCCATGTAACAAAATTAACGTAGGTGCGTTATCCTTACCTGGTCTATAAATATGTTCCATTTGTCTCACCTCTCCTTAGTACTCATTTAATTTTATTGGCATTAAATGACCTTCTATTTCATATCTTCTTTCCTCGTAAAATGGCGGTAACTGTAGTTGTCTACCTAAATCATCGACGCTTTCATCAATCGTGAATCCAGGTCCTGCAGTTGCAAATTCAAATATTAAATTGCCAGGTTCTTTCATGTAAACCGCATGAAAATAGAATCGTTCTTTCACATCTGTTACATGCAAACCTTTATTATGAAGATAATCACGCCATTGTACATGTACCTCATCATTTGGTACTGACCATGCAATATGATGGAAGATGCCACCACCCCAACGTACAGGTTGTGGGTTTACAAACTTTTTCCCAATAATTTGATGATGCACGCTACCACTCGTTTGATAGTGCACATTGTCATCTGTTTCTTGAATATATTCTAACCCTAAATCATTTTGCAACAATGCTTCCGTAGCTTGAGGATTACCTGATAGCATTGTTACGCCATGAAATCCTATGATGTCATTGTTAACACGTTCTTCATCACTTTCAACCATCGCTAGTGTTAATCCGTGAATGTCCTCAAATTCTAACGTTGTTTGATTGAATGAATCAGTTTGACGTGTTTGAATCCCATTCGCATTTAATTTCATTTCCCAATGTGACATGCTATCTTTCGGTATTCTAAACGCTAAATGTCCAACCTGACCTGAACCGATACGACCTCTATATTGATTTGGCCAATTAAAGAAAGTAAGTACCATATCATGTTGCGCTCTGTCATTTGAGAAATATAAGTGATATGTTTTTGTATCATCATAATTTACTGTTTGTTTAATCAAAGATAAATTTAATACATTTGTATAGAAATCATACGTTTCTTGAGCATCTCCTACAATCGCTGAAATATGATGAATGTGTGTAATTGGTTCCATAAATTCAATACCTCCCTATTTATAACTTTTTCCAGTTGTATCAAACAGACGAACTTGCGCTTCAATCGCTTCTCTTTGTTCCTCTAAAAATGGTGGAAGTGATAATTTCTCGCCTAGCGTTTCATAGGGTTCATCACCCATAAAACCAGGTCCATCAGTTGAAATTTCTAACAAAATATGACCGATTCGTGCATACAATGCTTCAAAATAAAAACGATCGACTAAACCGGAGTTTGGTATGCCTAGTTCTTGATATTTCTGTATCCAGTGTTTAATGGCCTCATGATCTTTCACTCTAAATGATACATGATGAACTTCGCCATATCCTTGTACGGCAACTGGTCCCTCTGAATCCTTTCTTAAAATAACTTGACCACCATTACCACCTTCACCGACTTCAAGTAATGCTACATCTTCTTCATTCATAATTGTTCGCATCCCATAAACATTTTTCAATAATTGTTTGAAATCCTCGAAGTAACTGACCGTGATTTCAATTGGTCCTAAGCCATAAATTGCCTTATCCTCTGGAACCGGCCCATTCTTCCATGGTTTACCTGGTGAGACACCGCTGTTGCCTTCATCGGATACTAATTGATAGTCTTGTCCATCCTCCTCTTGAAAAGGCAATACCTTCTTACCTAACACGTTTTGAATACCATCATGTTTTATACCAAACGCTTCAAACCGCTTCATATAGTATGTTAATGCTTCATCACTTGGAACACGAAACGATGGTTTAGTAATCGAATTGGTACCTTTACGTCCTTGAGGAATGCCAGGAAAATCAAAGAATGTCATATCTGTACCAGCTGTCCCCTCATCATCTGCAAAAAATGTATGATACGTTTGAATATCATCTTGGTTTACTGTTTTTTTAACTAGTCTCATACCTAGTACTTCGGTAAAAAATTTATAGTTACGTTCAGCATCATCTGTAATTGCAGTTACATGATGAATACCTAATAAATCATGTTTAGCCATATTAAAAACCTCCATTTATTTCGATTTCGAGATAAATTTCGTTATAAATAAAAGTGCACCGATTTACACTTCAGTAGATTGTGCACTTAATTTTTTGAATGCTTGTTGAATCGTTATCAATTCTTCTTCTGATAGAACTGAGAAGGCTTGTTCCAACGTTGAGGCATGTTGTGGAAATATATCTGCCATAAATTGTTGACCTTTGTCAGTAAGTGTTGCGTTATATACACGCTTATCTAATGGATCTTTATCACGTGTAATCCAACCTTTGTCTTCTAATTGGCTCACAACGTATGAAATACTACTACTCGCGATGAGCACCCTATCTCTAATACGTTGAATAGGTTGTGGACCTTTACTATAGAGTAACTCTAACACTGCAAATTCCGTCACGTTGAGCCCGTAATTCTTCACATCTTGTTGCACGATTTTTTCTAATGTATCTAATGCTCTATTTAGACCAATAAATGCTTTTAATGAATGTTCTGTGCGATCCATTTACTCACCACCTTTAATTTATTTTGATTTCGAGATAAATTGTACACGCGTTTCAATTAATCGTCAATATGTTAGCTCTATTATAATTTCAATATCTATTTATTTCTATCTTTTTTCAAAATGAAATAAGCATGGAAACGGTTGTTACAGGGAATACAAACAATGGAGGTGTCTCAAATGACCAATCAATTATTTATAAACAATGAATTTGTAGAGAGTAAATCTAATGACACGATGGAAGTCATCAATCCTACTACAGGAGAAGCATTTGATACCATTACTTTCGCAACTGAGGAAGAAGTTAACGAGGCAATCGAAAAATCTAAACATGCACAACTTGAATGGGAAAAAGTACCAGCACCAACACGTGCAGAGCATGTTAAATTATTAATTCCTTTATTAGAGCAAAACAAAGATGAACTTGCCAAATTGTATGTTAAAGAACAAGGTAAAACATTAGCACAAGCTGAAGGTGAAATCGATAAAGCTGTGCAATTTATTGATTATATGACAAGTTTAAGTATGCGTAATAAAGGCGAAGTACTACAAAATAGTGTATCTCATGAAATGATTCAATTAATTAAAAAGCCAATTGGTGTAACTGCAGGTATCGTCCCATGGAATGCACCAATTATGGTCTTGATGCGTAAAGTGATTCCAGCACTAGTAACGGGATGCTCAATCGTCATTAAACCAAGTGAAGAAACAACATTATTAACGTTAAGATTGGCTGAGCTATTCCGCGCCTCAACGATTCCAGCCGGTCTAGTTCAAATTGTGCCTGGTACTGGCGAAACAGTTGGCACACAATTAGCCACACATAAAGATGTACAACTCATTTCTTTAACAGGAAGTATGCGTGCTGGTAAAGCCGTTTATAAAAATGCAGCAGATACAGTAAAAAAAGTGAACCTTGAATTAGGTGGTAACGCGCCTGTCTTGGTTACACCTCATGCAAACCTAGACAAAGCAGTGGACTACATTGTCACAGCACGAATAAATAATGCTGGTCAGGTATGTACTTGTCCAGAACGTATCTTTGTTCACGAAGATGTTCATGATGACTTTGTGAGCAAGGCTAAACAACGTATGAGCGACTTACAAGTCGGGGACCCATTAGACGACAATACCGACTATGGTGCTATTATCAATCAAACTCAATTGGACAGTATTGATAACAAAGTGCAAGAAGCCATTAAAAATGGTGCAGACTTAGTCTTAGGCGGTCATAAATTAGATCGCGCTGGTTTCTTCTATGAACCTACAATTCTTGATAATGTAAAAAAAGATGACAGTGCCTTTAAAGAGGAAATTTTTGGCCCTGTTCTAGCAATTACAACTTATAATGATTTCGATGAAGCAATTGATGCCGCAAACGATACAAATGCAGGTTTATCTTCTTATATCTTTTCAGAGAATTTAAAAGAAGTGATGGAAGCTACAGAACGTTTAAAATTCGGTGAAGTTTACGCTAATTGCGAAGCAGAAGAAGTTGTCAATGGTTACCATGCTGGTTGGAGAGAATCAGGTTTAGGTGGAGCAGATGGTATTCATGGTTTCGAAGAATACTACAATACAACGGTGAGCTATATTAGATATGAATAAATTGGTATAAAAATATCCCCATCTCCTAATAAAAGGATTGGGGATATTTTTTATTTATTCAATGCTTTATCCAACGCTTTAATATTCTTTTTCATGATTGATTGGAAAGTTAAATCTTTGTCGTTAGCTTGTTCTTTAGATAGCACAGACAAATTATTAAAACTTACTGGTTCTGCATTGGTTTCATCACGAATAACATCAGTTATCTTTGAAGTGATATTCTGTTCGTAAAGGATATAAGGTTGCTTCGATTGATTGATTTGTTTAATAAGCGCAAGAATATCCTTTTGACTAGGCTCTTCGTTATTCATACCACTGACACCCTCTTGTTGAAAGTGATAACGCTCTGCTAAATAACCTAATGAATCGTGAGAGATAGTTACTTTTTCTCTTTTAGGATTTTTAGTAATTGTTTTCAAATTATTGTCTAAATCTGTTAAATCCTGATTCAATTTCTTAAAATTTTGTTCATAATATGCTTTGTGTTGAGGATCTCTTTTAACTAAATCATTCTTTATTTTTTCTGCAAAATGCTTGTCTAGGACTGGGTCGAGCCAAACATGTGGGTCGTGACTTTCCTCTTCATGACTATGATGCTGGTCGTGATCTTCATGATCATGGTCTTCTTCAAGCAATGTATGATGATTTAAATCAGCTGCAACTGCTAATTTCATATCATCGTTGGTCATTGATTGCGTAATCGTCTTAGCCACTGGATCTAAGTCGTCACTTGAATATATAAACAGATCACTTTTAGCAATATTAATCATATCTCTCTGAGTTGGTTCATATGAATGGGTGTCTGCACCTGGAGGATAAATCGTATCCACATTGACATATTTGCCACCTATTTGTTTGGTGAAACTTTCAAATGCAAATACTGTAGTATAGATATTTATTTTATTATTAGTTGAAACATCTTTCTTTTTCGCATCCGAATATTGCCCTGTGCTACAAGCTGATAAAGCAATACTAATGCACAGGACGATAATGAGATAGCCAATCCTCTTCACACAGAACCCTCCAAAGCGTAATAAATTCGTTTTTAACTATATCTTTAATAATGTAATAATGCAATATCTATGTTTATTATATTATTTAGGATTAAATATTTAATTATAAAATGTTTTAGATTTCTTCAAAAGTGATAGATAGTAATATGACATTATTAAAGGAGTGACGTTTTATGACACAAGAAATTAAACAAGGACATCAACAATTTTATGTTGGCGAAGATGAACAAAATGCTCAAGCTGTCATTACGTTTAAACAAGTAGATAATAATGAAATCGACATTGACCATACTGGTGTCGCTGATGAATTAGGTGGACAAGGTCTAGGAAAACAATTAGTTGAAGCTGTCGTTAATTATGCACGTGAAAATAACTTAAAAATCATCGCATCTTGCCCATTTGCGAAAGACGTTCTAGAGAAAAATGATGATTATCAAGATGTTTATTTAGGATAATCTATTTCATATTTGTTGGCTTACAATTTGAAGTTAACTGAAATGTTTTACAGAATTAGCTTTTAGACTTGAATGAGGTTTATAGTACACCTTTATTACATTAGTCTAAAAGCTTTTTTGTATGCTTTTAAAGTTTTAAAGCAACTGCCTTGATTAATTTAATGATTAGTAGTATATTTATTATACTTAATATAAATAATAAATAAAGATGACTTATTCATCTTAGGAGGCACTACATTATGAATGCATTTCACACTACTGAAGCAACACAAGTTACTAATATTACATTAAACGTTGAAGACTTAAATAAAATGTCAAACTTTTATAAAAATATACTAGGATTTTCAATTAAAGAACAAGACGACAATCATGTCATCTTTAATGTTGGTGCTAATGGTCATACATTAACACTACAATATTTAGAAGATGGTCGCCGTCCTGGGTTTAGAGAAGCCGGTTTATTTCATGTCGCTTATTTACTTCCTACACGCACAGATTTAGCAAACTTTTTATTCCATGCTAGTCGTTTGAATGTACCTGTAGGTGGTGGTGATCACCTTGTAAGTGAAGCGTTATACTTTAATGATCCAGAAGGTAACGGCATTGAAGTATATCAAGATCGTCCATCTGAAGATTGGCAATGGGATGGTAATTTTGTAAAAATGGATACACTTGCAGTAGATGCGGACGATTTAATTGCACAACGTACTGAAGAAGGTTGGAACGGTTGGCCAGCAGATGGCAAAATTGGACATTTACATCTTAAAACACACGATATCGGGCAAGCACGTGACTTTTATGTGGAACAAATAGGTTTAGAACACATTTCTAATTTCCCACAAGCTTTGTTCATGTCTACTCAAAAATATCATCATCATATCGCTACTAATGTATGGCAATCCAACCAAGCTAGAACAGATAACGAGACTACTTATGGCTTAGTTCATTTCGATATATATAAACCAAATGCTAAAGAAGAACATATTACATCTCCTGAAGGCTTTGATATTACAGTTCACAGTGATACAAGTGTCGTTCCAGGATAATATGGTCAATATTTGGCATCGTTTATAAAACATGTCATTTTAAATAGATTGGGGGTGGGACGACGAATTTTAAAAGAATTCTGTCCCACTCCCTTAATCTTAAATTTTTATTCCTCGACAAGTTTTCTATACTTTCTTACTGTATCAAAGTCACTATCTTTTGCTTTTTCATAGCCTTGATGCCCATAAATATCTGTAAGTATTTTCTTACCTTTTTCAGATTTACTAATATCTAAAAAGGCATTACTGATTTTCGTTTTCCACTGTTTACTCATATCACCACGCACAGAAATCGTATCATTTGGTATCTTATCGGTGCGATAAATCACTTTAGTGTCTTTATATATTTTTGGATAATCTTGCTTTAAATCAGCACGTGCATCTTGATATGTAGCTACAGCATCCACATCACCGTTTAACAAGGCTATCAATGCTTGATCATGACCTTTAATTTGAGCAATTTTGATATCATTCTGATTAACATTAACTTTTTTTAAGCTTGCCATTGGATAAATATATCCTGAAGTAGATTCTGGGTCTTGCAAGCCTACTTTGGTCCCTTTTAAATCCTTTAACTTATGTAAATGACTGTCTTTACGAACTACGATTTGTGAGCGATAATAATCGACTAATTTATTAGTTGGATTACCTTTATCATCTACTAAATAACCTTTGGACTTCAACAGTACATCTGCAGCACCTTTGTCATGTGCGATGGTATAAGACACTGGTGAAATAAATGCAACATCCACTTTCTTTGATCTTAAAGCTTCTACCATTGCATTATAATTAGTTGCCACATGTACTTTAACTGGAATGCCTAATTCCTTTGACAACTGTTGCTGTAACGGTTTCACTTTAGCGTTCAACGTTTTTGAATTTTGGGACGGTACAAATTCTACTTTTAATTCTTTTGGTTCATGGTCTCTCGAATGTTTCTTATCATGTTTAGAACAACCACTAAGGATGAGTACTAATGCTATAAAACTAATTAATAATACTTGTAATTTTTTCATTATATTCCCTTTTGCAAAATATAGATTTTAAAGACTTAAATTGTATTATAACTTATTTAATTTAAAAAAAGTCTCAATCTATCAATTTCTAAATAAAACTTTTACAATGTGCAATTTGTAACTAAATCATATACGCTTATCTTTTAAACTCATAAAAAGAGCTACCTGCAAAGTCTCAGCTTTGCAGATAGCTCTCATTCAATTTAAATGATATTCATTTTTTATTTATAAACTAACTATCTTAGTATAATCCTTTTGTTTGATTGCTAGTATCAATGAAGATATTTTTAACTTGTTGATAGTTTTTAATAGCGTCTTTATAAATTTCACGACCGATACCAGATTTTTTATATCCACCGAATGGCGCACCAGCTGGGAATTGGTTATAAGTGTTAATCCAAATACGACCAGTTCTCATCGCTTTAGCAACATTTAATGCACGGTTAATATTAGTAGTAAAGATACCACCCGCTAAACCGTATTCTGAATCATTCGCAATTTTAATCGCTTCAGCTTCATCTTCAAATTTTTCTACTACTACAACTGGTCCGAAAATTTCTTCTTGTGCTAATTGATGACTATTATCTTTAATTTCGATGATTGTAGGCTCGAAGAAGTATCCTTTGTCACGTCCATTATCTGTTAAGCGATGACCACCTGTTAAGATATTTGCATTTGAATCTTCTTCTGCAATTTTTACGTAGCTTTCAATTTTTTCAAGTTGTTCTGGGCCAGTTTGAGCACTCATTTTAACGTCTTCATCAAATGGATCTCCCACTTTGATATTTTCGAAAGCTTCTTTTAATTTAGGCATTACTTTATCATAAATTGAAGATTGTACTAATAAACGTGAACCAGCACTACATACTTCACCTTGGTTGAATAAAATACCTAATTGAGCACCTTCAACAACTTGATCTAAATTTGCATCGTCAAAGATGATATTAGCACTTTTACCACCAAGTTCTAATGTAGTTGGAACGATACGTTCAGCACCTGCTTTCGCAACGCCGTAACCAACGTCTGTTGATCCTGTAAATGATAATTTGTTTACACCTTCATGATTGAAGATTGCATCGCCTGATTCTGAACCTTTACCAGTTAATACGTTTACGACACCTTTAGGTAATACTTCTTGGAAGATCTTCGCAAGTTCAATTAATGATAATGGTGTAGAAGAAGATGGTTGAATCACAATTGTATTACCCGCAGCTAATGCTGGTGCTAATTTCCATGACGCTAATAAAATTGGGAAGTTCCATGCAACTACTGCACCAACAACACCTACTGGTTCATTGACTACTAAACTCATTGTATTCTCATCAATTTCATTGACTGAACCTTCGTCTGTTGTTAATACACTCGCAAAATATTTAAATTGATTTGCTGTTAATGGCACATCAATTGTTGACGTTTCTCGATAAGGCTTACCATTTTGTAACGATTCAATTGTCGCGAAGTGTTCCACTTTTTCATGAATTCGACGACTAATTTCTAATAAATAGTCCGCACGTTCTTCTTTAGATGTCTTACTCCAACTGTCAAAAGCATCTTGTGCAGCTTGTACTGCTTTATCAACATCAGATTTACTTGCTTTAGCTACTTTAGCTAAATCTTCACCATTCGCAGGGTTAGTTACAGTTAATGTGTCTCCACTTTCGCTTGCTTGAAATTCACCGTTGATAAATAAACCGTATTGTTCCTCTATGAAATCTCTAACGTTTACTTTTGCCATTTTTCATCATCCCTTTATATAAATTTATGAAAAACCTTATGTGCGTTGTGTTTACATCAAAATGTAAGCGTTTACTTAAAACTACTATTATTTTACCTTATTTACATTTTTAAATACACTAACTTGCTTGTAATATTTTTCCGTGTATTAAGTTCTTTAAACATCATTAATTCTAGTTATAGAATCTATCACTTATAGATAATAAAAAAAGAGAGTCTTCACTCTCTTTTTTAGTCTTATATTAAATCCATTCAATAACGTCTTCGGCAGGTTGACGAACTTTATCTTTTGGTTCTTCTTTTCGATAACCAAATGCAACCATAACTGATGGTGCGAAATGTTCCGTATCGACAACATTTTCTTCAGCTAAAATTTCAGTAACTTTATCTAAATCAAATCCTTCCATAGGACATGAATCAATTCCTAATAATGCTGCAGAGGTCATCATGTTAGCTAATGCAATGTAAGTTTGTTTACTTGCCCAGTCTAATAACGTTCGCTCATTATCGTTAATATGGAAATTCGTTTGGAAATTATTAAATTTATCTTCAACTGCTGGAATCGTACTTTCTTCGTATTTTTTAATACCTCGAATTATATGTTGTACGTATTCTGAATCTGCAGTGACATTTTTACGTGCAAGAATAATAACGAAACGACTTGCTGTATTTAATTGCTTTTGTGCTCCCCAACTGTAAGGTTTTAATTTTTCTTTTAAATCTTCATTCTCAATAACAACAAAACGCCAAGGTTCTAATCCTAGTGAACTAGGTGATAAGCGACCTGTTTCTTATATTGTGTGGAAGTCTGACTCACTAACTTTCTTTTCAGGATCAAATTCCTTTGTTGCATGTCTAAAATTAAATGCGTTGATTATTGTCTCTTGCATTGAACTCATGAAATATATCCTCCTTAGATAGTACTAATTTGATTATAAAGTACGTTTCCTTTAGTCTAAAGTTATACGCTTACAAAAGTTATCATTAAAAAATAAATGAAAATTTACTATTTTTATGTGAATTTTTTAACAATCGAAAAATAAATTTCATATTGCCTATTGATTTGTGAATAAATTCACAATATAATATATTTGTAAGTTAAGTAATAGAGATGTTTTAAATCATTATTACTATTAGTAATTCACATTTCTATAGACAACTTAAGAAAACTTATTTATTAATTATAAATTCATACAAAATGAAGTGAGGTTATTAAAATGACAAAAATTATGTTTTATGGAACTCGTGATTACGAGAAAAATGACGCTTTAAACTGGGGTAAAGCGAACAATGTTGAAGTTGTTACAACTGAAGAAATTTTAAGTGAAGATACAGTTGATTTAGCTAAAGGTTTCGATGGTGTTACTACAATGCAATTTGGTAAATTAGCAGACTCTGTTTACCCTAAACTTGAAGAATATGGTATTAAACAAATTGCTCAACGTACTGCTGGTTTCGACATGTACGATTTAGATTTAGCTAAAAAACATGGCATTATCATTTCAAATGTACCTAGTTATTCACCAGAAACTATTGCTGAATATTCAGTTTCTATCGCTTTACAATTAGTTCGTCGCTTCCCTGCGATTGAAAAACGTGTTCAAGAACATAATTTCAAATGGGCTGCACCTATTATGTCTACCCCTGTTAAAAATATGACAGTAGCTATTATCGGTACAGGACGTATCGGTGCTGCAACTGGTAAAATTTATGCTGGTTTCGGAGCTAAAGTTGTAGGTTATGATGCATACCCTAACAATTCATTAGACTTCATAGAATATAAAGATACAGTTGAAGAAGCAATTGCTGATGCTGATATCATTTCATTACATGTTCCAGCGAACAAAGAAAGTTTCCACTTATTCGATGCAGATATGTTCTCTAAAGTGAAAAAAGGTGCAGTATTAGTTAATGCAGCTCGTGGTGCTGTAATTGATACACCTGAATTAATTAAAGCTGTTAATGACGGTACATTATATGGTGCTGCTATTGATACTTATGAAAATGAAGCGCCATACTTTACTTATGATTGGACAGGTAAAGAGATCGAAGATGAAACTTTATTAGAATTAATTAAACATGAAAACATTTTGGTCACTCCACATATCGCATTCTTCTCTGATGAAGCTGTGAGAAATTTAGTTGAAGGCGGATTAAACGCAGCATTATCAGTTATTAATACTGGTAAATGTGAAACTCAATTAAACTAAGATATGTGTTTAATAAATAAACAGGAGAATTCTCAAAATTGAGAATTCTCCTTTTTTAAGCTATTTTAATACTTCTTGCTCTATAATCTGTAATACCCCTTGCTCATCATTACTTGGAGCAACTGCCTTTGCAACTTCAAATAGTGATTTATCATGACTATTAGCCATTACATAACTGTGCTCGGCTAATTCAAGCATGTCCTTATCATTGTTAGCATCACCAAACGCCATCAAATCAGAAGTAGCCATATGCCACTCTTCCAATAAACGTTGAAGCGCTTGTCCTTTTGTCATATTAGGCATAATAATATCAATACTATCATGTCCACTCGATACGAGTTTAATAATATTGCTAAACTTTTCTTCTAAATCAGTATCAAGTGTTGAATGCGTATCTCGATTAATATTTAATGCAATCTTGACATATTCATCTTCTGGTAAAGGTTGAAAAGAATCAATTTCCTCTAAATGATGATAGTAAAAATGTGCATCCTTCTTAAATGCTTCACTTGTATCTTTCAATATGTAGGCACTCTTCAATCCGCAAACAATAAACTCTTTAATGTTTCTATCGATATTTAAATAATCTACAACTTCTTTATACTCAACTTGATTGAAGCTACGATAATTATATAAATCTTTACCTCTGTAAATAACTGCACCATTTTCAGAAATAAAGAACATATCCCTTTCTCCAAATATAGATTGTAACTTAGCAAATTGATTTCCACTTGCAGCAATGAATTCTATATTGCGTTCTTTCAATGCTTTAAATATCTTCTCAAAACGGTCTTTATCATAATTCTTCTTAGAATCTAAGAATGTACCGTCCATATCTACTGCAATAGCTTTAACCATGTGCAATCCCCCTAGTCCGTTGTATTCACATTTATTATATATGCCATCTAATTAGGGTTGAAGTTCACACTAACATGATGAAACTATATTCACATTTTGAAATTAAATACAAATGATAAAAATAACCTGACTAATTATAATGTTAAATTAAAAAAAGTGATACAAGATATATATTAGATATCTAGTATCACTCCTGATGACTTAATTTTAATATTTTATGGAACGTTTTGGGTTAATTAGATGTATTTCAAATTTTGAAAATACATTTAATTAACTTGTTTCGCCACAAAGATTTTACGTTTTTCCCAAACACCGGTTTGTTCATTGTAATCATCACATGTGATTAATGTTAATTGATTCTTTTCACCTTTGTGTTCATCTAATACTTCAACTTCGTCTGGATTAACATCACGTATACTAGTCATTTTATATTCGCGTGTTTCATTTCCTATCTTGAAGTACACTTTGCTACCTTTTTTAGCTGCTTTTAAGTTTGTGAATTGGTAATGTGGTCTATCGGTAAATGTATGACCTGCGATTGATATATTTTGATCACTTAGCGATTCATCTTTCTCAGCGAAACTTACACCACGATTTAACTGTTCTGGTGTAGCTGGTCCAGGATACACTGGTTCTTTAATCTCTGCATCTGGCACTGATATATACCCTGCCATTTTAGTTTTATCCTTAGGGATGGTTGGTGTTTGTTTATTGCTAGACTTATCCTGTTTATCATATTGTTCTATTTTGTTGTCGTTATCTTTTTCATGTAAATAATTATCGATATGCGGTTTAGCAAATAGATACACTGCTACTAAGATGAGTATGACACCAAGTATCGTCATCAATCGATTAATCCAATTCTTCATTATGTGTTACTCCTTTAACGTGACTTTCTTAGGTCATAGTATATCATGTTTATTTCGTAAGTTTAATTTAATTTATCGTGTCATATTTAATTACATATAGTTGCAACAATTGAAATCTCGTTTTAAACTGATACAAACTTAGAAAAGTAGGTGCCATAATGATTAGAGAAGCAAAAATTGAAGATTTACCGGCAATACTATCAATCTATAATGATGCAATATTGCATACTACAGCTGTTTACACATACGATATTCAAACTTTAGATGAACGTAAAGCTTGGTTTGACATGAAGAATAAAGCAAATGAACCTATATTTGTATTTGAACAAGCTGGCAAGGCTGTTGGTTTTGCAACTTACGGTCAATTTAGAAACTGGCCGGCTTACTTATATTCTATTGAACATTCGATTTACGTAGATAAATCAAATCGAGGCAAAGGCATTGCTTCTCAATTATTACAACATCTTATTGAAGATGCCAGAACTAGAAATTATCGTACTATTGTAGCTGGTATCGATGCTTCCAATGATAGCAGCATCAAATTACATGAAAAGTTTAACTTCAAACATGCAGGTACCATTCAAAATGTTGGCTACAAATTTGATCGCTGGTTAGATCTTGCTTTTTACCAATATGATTTGCATGACAAATAAGAAAAGTAAGTGAGTCCCTTTTACTCACTTACTTTTCTTTTATCGTCTTTTTCAAAAAAGTCTTCCTTCTCATGAAAGAATTCTTTCTTAAATAAAGTTTCTATTTGTTTCCTTTTTTTCTCCGCAATTACAAAACCCACATAATAAAACAGGAATACAATAATCATACTTAGTGACATCGATTGTAATAAGAGATTCTCCCATGTTCCCTCAACTGTCCATAACTGTGTAATGGTTGTGTTAGTCACGAATATAAAAAAGATGATACATAACCTTAGCATATCATCATCCCCTTTTCGGCTATTTTAAACGTATTAGTGAAATTTTGCAATAAATTTTTTAATTTTCTGATAAATATATGGAAGTAGAACATATCTGATATTTTCTCAAAGTTTATTTCGTTTTAACCCCAGCTTGCTTAGCTTGTAGAATTTCTTTATAAAATTCTCTTTGCTGGGGCCCCAAACCCCAGCTTGCTTAGCTTGTAGAATTTCTTTATGAATTTCTCTTTGCTGGGGCCCTGACTAGATTTGAAAATACTTGATTCAAGTGCTTTTTTAAACCAGATAGCTACTGCTAAAATGATAAATCTGTCATAAGTATTAAAAAAGCCATTCTTAAATGTTATATTGACATTCAAGAATGGCTTCTAATTTCAATTATATTATGAAAAGCTATTAACTTCAGCTTCACCAAAGATTTTACGTTTAATTGCTTCACCTGTTGGTGTACCTGCTAAACCACCAAGTCCTGTTTCTCTTAATTCAGCTGGTAAGCCACGTCCTACTTTATCCATAGCTTCGATAACTTCATCTACTGGAATTCTACTTTCAACACCAGCTAAGGCTAAGTCTGCAGAAATTAATGCATTACCAGAACCAATTGCATTACGCATTACACATGGAATCTCTACTAAACCTGCTACTGGGTCACAAACTAGACCAAGTAAATTACTAATCGCTAATGCCATAGCGTGACCAGATGCTTCCGGTTCGCCACCAAAGATTGATACTGCAGCAGCTGCTGCCATTGCTGAAGCTGAACCTACTTCTGCTTGGCAACCTCCTGTAGCACCTGCAACACTTGCATTGTTAGCAACAACGCGACCAAATAATGATGAAACGAATAAGAAATCAATCATTTGTTCTTCTGTTAGGTCATGTGTTTTTTCTAATTTAAATAATACGCCCGGAATCGTTCCGGAGGATCCAGCTGTTGGAGTTGCACAAATGATACCCATAGCTGCGTTTACTTCATTAGTAGCAACCGCACCTTTAACTGCTTCAACCATTTCATGTCCTGATAAGGCATGATTATTCTCGTTATATTTAGCAAGTTTAATGGCATCTTGGCCAGTATAACCTGTTACACTTTTTACACCTTCGCCAGTTGATCCTTTAATTACGGCATCTCTCATGACATCTAAATTTTGTTTCATTGTTTCTCTAACTTCGTCACGCGTCTTACCTGAAAGTTCCATCTCTTCTTGAATCATTATATCTGCAAAAGACATTTTATTTTCGACTGCGTAGTCTATAGTTTCTCTAATTGAATCAAACATCTTTAATCCCCCTCTATTTAATATAGGATATATTTAAGTGACTATATTTTTCTTTAATTTGATCTAACGTTGATTCAGATAATGCTTTGTTTAGTGGTAATACTGCTAAACTAAAATTATCGCCCGTTTGTGTCATTTCCTCTTTAATGTCTGCACCAAGTTCATTCACATCATTGATAAAGTGATTAACTTCTGATTTATTTGCCGCTCCATCCATTTCTAGGATAGGTAAACCATAGTTAAAATCAATGTCTAGTCCTTCTACACTGATACGTTTTAATTTGATTGTACCGCCACCAATTGAGTTACCAATTACTTCGATGTGACGACCATTTCCTTCTGCAACAAGATACGCACAGTTAGGATGCTCACCAATACTGTCGCCTTCTTCTTCGATAATATTTACTTCGATGTTTTGATCTTTAGCGATTGCTAATGAACTCTTAATACGACTATCGAATGTGCTATAGCCCATTGCACCACCAACGATAGCTAAATCTGTACCGTGTCCTTGATGTGTTTGAGCAAAGGATTCGTAATAATGAATTGTTAATTTATCTGGCTGCATACCACCTAATACTGCATAAGCAGCGTTACCAATTTTAACTGCACCTGCTGTATGAGAACTTGAAGGTCCCATCATAACAGGGCCAATAATATCAAATGCACTTTGATAATCGTAGCTTTTTTTAGTAGCCATAATTAAACACTCTCCTTAGGTTGTTTCTGTTTACTAGGCAATTTTATACTCATATTCATTAGGTTGAATTTTTTAATTAACGTACTGAAGATAAATGCTAATACCACACTTACTACTGCAACGACGATGATTGTAATAATTGATTTTGTAGCATCGTTAAATCCGAATAAGACGATTGCACCTGCAATTGGTGTTGCCATACCTTTAACACCGATTACGAGTCCACTAAATGTAACGATACAAGCGTTTACAACACCGATAATTGCGTTCGTACCATATAATTGTAGAGGGTATTTTGCGATTAAATCGATTTGTGTTAATGGTTCAACAAATACTGCGAATGCTTTTGATTTACTTCCGCCAATATTAAGTCTGCTAAATAATACATAGTTAACAAATGATGAACCAGTACATGTTAAAGCACCGATAGCCATTGGTATACCAGTTAGTCCTAATAAGCTAGTTAATACCATTGAACTTAGTGGTGTCATACCCGTTACTGGAATTACTAATCCTAAAATAATTGCTAATGCGTATGGATTGCTGTCTCCTACTGATGTAACTGCACCACCGATTTGAGTTAATACAGCCATAACCCCTGGGCTAATAACTGTAGCTAAGCCAAATACAAGTGCTGGAGCAATTAAAATCACAGCAATTAAGTCCAACCCTTCTGGCACTTTTTTCTCGATAAATTTAATACCGAATGAAATAATATACGCTGCTATAAATGCTGGTAATAATTTAAAGTCGTGTAATACTAGTCCTATGATTACTGCAAAAACAGGTGAGATGCCCATTTTCAAGCCAGTTAAGATACCTACTGCAACACCTGCAAGGCTTCCTGCCAAATCTCCTATTGTTTGTAAAAACTCGATATGGAATACGCCACCAATAGCGTAACTTAGGAATGCTTGTGGTAAGAAAGTTGCACAAGCAGCTCCTGATAAAGCTTGTAGTCCTTGTTTACCGTATGGCGCAAAGTTTAAGAATAGCGTCATAACGATAAGCACTAATACGAGTGTTCCTACTCCTAAAATGATATTCATTCCCCAAAACCTCTTTCTATTTATTTAACTACCATAGTCATACTACAACGTGAAGAAAACGATTTCAAGACATATTCAATGACAAAAAAAATAAAATTGTGAAATAAATCACATTTAGAGACTTTTTGAGGTTAAAATATTTTTAGTTTTAAATTTTTTGAAAAGAAATAAATAATATGTGTTATTTTACACTAATAAAAACTGCTTTGTAAACCTTTTCAACAGCGTATTTATTATTTGAAATTTCGGGTAAATTGTATACATTTCTTTGTTGATATTTTCACTTTAACGTGACAACTAACCTTTACATAACAAAGTGCTCACATTTGAAATTGTTGCAAAATTAAAATGATTTAGTTTTTAACATAATAAACTGGAACAACCATTGCTGCTCCAGTTTATTATCATTGAATTAATCTTCAATTTTTAACAATGCTTCAGTTAATTGATGCGTATGACGGTAAATATCTTTATATACTTTATAATATGCTTCATATTGTGCGTGTCTTTTAGCGTCTGGTTCAAATGTTTGAGCAATATCTATAAACTTATCTACACATTCATCGAAACTTTCGAACCATTGCAGTCCATATGCTGCAATCATCGCAGCGCCCATACTAGGACCCTCTTCGTGTTTTAACTTTCTTATTGTAGCATTAAAGATATCTGCTTGCATCTGCAACCAAAATGAACTTTTCGCACCGCCACCAATTGAAGTAATATGCGTAATCTCTTTACCAGCTTCTCGCATTAATTGTATAGAGTCATATAAAGAGAAGGTAATACCCTCTAATACTGCTCTAGCAAAATCTGCCTTATTATGGCTACCACTAATACCAATAAAACTTCCTCTTATAAATGCATCTCCATGTGGCGTCCGTTCGCCTGCTAAATAAGGTGCGAATAATAAGTGATTAGAACCAATTGTTGAGGTACTTGCTTGTTGAACGATATCCTCAAAGCTCTCATGTTCAAAGAACGTTTGTTTAAGCCAATTTAAACTGTAACCTGCTGCTAAGGTTACTCCCATAGCATAGAATGTTTGTGGAACGCTATGATCAAAGAAATGTATGTTGTTCTTGTATTCATGGTAGCCTTCGCTTTCAACATTGAGTACAACACCTGATGTCCCGATACTACAAAGCGTATCGTTACCATTAATGATTCCTGCACCAATAGCACCACATGCGTTATCTCCACCACCAGCATAAACCTTCACAGGAGCTTTGAAACCAAGCTCTTGTTCTAATTCTGAACGTACTACTCCAACTTCCTCTGTTGAACGTACTAAAGGTGGATAAATATCTCCGATGCCTAATCGTTCACCTACATCTCTAGTCCAATCATGTGTTTTTGGACTTAATAGTAATGTACTGGCTGCATCAGAATATTCCATGTGAATATGACCTGTTAAACAATAGCGTACGTAATCCTTAGGCAATACGAAGACACTTACTTGTTCCCAAAGTGATGGCTCATTTTGTTTCATCCAAAGCATTTTTGGAAGTGTGAATCCTTCAAGAATAGGATTGCCATTCAATCTTTCACCATATACTTCTTTGATTTGCGCACATTGTTCAGAGTTACGGGTATCATTCCATAGAATGGCATGTCGTATAGGTTTGTGTTCGCTATTCAATGGCACTAAACCGTGCATTTGTCCTGAGAACGATATCCCTTTGACAGTATAATTCGCCATTTCAGGCACTTCATTAATATATTTAATACCTTTCTTAACCGCTTCAAACCATTCTTCAGGATCTTGCTCACTATAACCGGCACGATCTTGTATCAACGTTAAAGGTTCACTCGTTGATGCAATTACTTCTCCTTGTCGATTAACAGCTATAATTTTAACTGCACTCGTACCTAAGTCTATTCCTAATACTACATCTTCCATAACCATTCCACCTTTGTCCATCATTATAAGAGGCGCTCATCTTACATATCATGTAAACAACTCAATATATATTTGTTTTATATAATTTTAATATTAAATTCTATAACCTATATATTTATCATATCGATTTTAATGATAATTTCAATAGTAAACTATGATTTCAATTCTTTTCCCTTTATTCCTATTTGGAAAAAGGAGTTGGACAGAAATAACATTTTCTCAAAATTTATTTCGTTGTCCTACCCCGTCAAAGATGACTAGGTTTGAAAAAAGGTTGATTCATGCACATTTTCAAATCAGTCATCTACTGACAAAATAATAAAGTAGGCTGAGACATTTTATTTTGTCCCAGCCTCTCAAAAATATTATTTTGCTTTTACCAAACCATTATCTATTACCAACATCTTGTCCAATTTCAACAGTTTGATCATTTTTATTATATATTGCACCTTGAACACTACCAAAGTTTGCGTCATTACGTTTTTCTTTAACACCATATCCCATACTCTTGAATGTATTGATATCTTCATCACTTGTCGCATTCTCATAATAAACTGTACCACCATCGTTATAAAAACGTGGTTTATCAATAGATTCTTGTAAAGTACCGTCACCTCTTAAATAGTCAATCAACACTTCATTTAAGATGGTAGGAATTTTGTTTCCACCTGGTGTACCAATACCCATATAGAAATCCGGACCAACAACAATGGATGGTGATGTATAAGAACGTGGTGCTTTATGTTTTCCACCATAGTTTGGACTATTAGGATCACTTGAGAAGTTTGTTAAAGAGTTGTTCATATAGAAACCTTGTTTAACAAATTTACCTGAACCAAAGAAACTAGATAGTGTATTTGTAGTACTAGCAAGCTTACCATTCTTATCAATGACAACAAAATGAGTTGTACTCGTCGTATCTAATGACGTATCAAAATCACTATTCATTTCATTTCCGCCACTATTTACGTTATTTAAATTGTCTAATAAATAATTTTCCGATAAGTGAGAGTCGTTATTCGCTTCCTGACCATTAACAATATCTCTATTTCGGTACATTACATCACGAGATTTAATAATGCCATTGATATAATCTGTTCTATCATTATTTGAATTGGCACTTTCATCAATTTTTAAACCTTGTAACATTAAAACCCCACCTAAAGGATTTGATGCAGAGTATATTGTATTATTTAAATATTTAGTTGATACTGGTTTCTTTTCTTCAGTTTTAAATGTTGAAAAGTCCTTCTCAATTAATTCACTATCAACTTGCTTAGATACACTTTTAGCAATATCCTTATAGAAATATTTAGGCCCCTTATCTCTAATACCTTTAAGTGTTTTAGCTAAAGCGGGCTGTTTAACTACATCGCCTTCACGTACTGTACGTTTTCCTTTGAAGAAAGGTGAATTTCGATCGATATCAGAACCGTAGATTTTCAAACTACGTTCTAATTCTGAATCAACTTCGAAGCCATCTTCGGCTAATGGTACGATGTAACTAAAAATTTTCTTCTCATCCATTTTACCTTCTCGTTGATGCATATCATGTATACCTTGCACAAATCCAGGTGTACCAATTTCATCGCCTTTCTTATAATTATAAGAAGATAGCGTTTTATATTCGTACACCTTTGGTTCTTCGCCTTCGTTACCATTATATGTAAGCGTGGCACCACCGCCACCTAAACCTGAAGAATGTGGCTCTGTTACCGCTAATGCATAAGAAACACCCATAGCTGCGTCTACTGCATTACCACCATCTTCAATAATTTTATTACCGACACGCGTTGCAATCGCATTATTAGATGCTACGCCATATTTTTTATTACTGCCAGATGATTTATGATCTGCAATTTTATTTTCGAATAATGTATCTTTATCAGGTCTGTCTTCTTTATTAAAGTAGTAAAAGACGAATGATATTAAAATGGTGATAACTAAAATGACTGATAATGTCACTTTATTATAAATATTCATACTAACTGGCCCCTTTAGATAAATATTGCTCCGTCGCATCTTTTAATTCATTTTTCTCATAGTTATCAAGGCCTTCGTTCGCTTTGGCAAACGTCACCATCAATAGAATTGCAATTATAATGAGCGTTGTTACAATACCTAACCAATGTTTTTTAATATTCAAAGGTATATCCTCCATTCTCCTCTTTAAGGTGAATTGATTTATCATTTATATTATTGTAATAACGTTGTGCCTCCATCTTATTCATGTTGTCTTTCGTTATTTTGCCATCTGCACCACGTACAGGTGTAATGCTAAATTTATTATTCTGCCCATTCCAATCGTGCTGAACTACCATACCTTTTTGGTTTTTAGATAAGAATGAATCTGATGTTAAATTACCTAAACTATAGAAGATAGTTGCATTTTTATATTTTTCAACTTTTTGGACAACTGAGTTATGACCAATGATTACATCTGCACCGGATTTCACTAGCGCATGTGCGTATTCTTTTTGACGATTCGTCACACTACGTTCATTGGTAATACCCCAATCCACGTTTACGACAACTAAATCGTTATTTTCTTTTAAGTTTTTGATTAATGGAACAAATATTTTTGGGTCTAAACTAATAGATGTTGTATTTTTAAGTGGATCTTCATAGTTTGAACCTACGTCAGTGAATGACACGTTAGCTATTTTTTTACCTTTAACCGTTTGTTGCACCGTCTTACTATTAATTGGGTTAGAGCCATTACCAGTCATAAAGTTATAATCCGTTTGTGCTTCCACCTGTTTACTTAAATCTTGGGCTTGCACGTTATCAATCGTATTATTAATTAAATTGACACTTTTAACATTTTCTTTTTTCAAGAACATTATATTCTCAATATTCTTCTTAATATTCGTTTTAGGATCATTTGAGAAATGGCTCACTAGAAGTGAAGCAGTTGAAAAGTCACTTTGTTGAAGTGGTTGCTTTAACCCTTTAAACACTTCGTTAAGTTCCATTTGTCGAAAATGTTTATTCAATGTGATATTACCTAAATATGTACTACGAATATAATCATTACCTGAGCTTGGCATTGCCTCGACTGGCTCAACTTTTACAGCTCTAATAGCGAATACTAGAAGTACAAGTGCCACAATTAAAACGATAAGTGTATAGCTAAAATTGAAACGTTTGTGACGTTTCGATTGCTTAAGTAACCATTCGCTCGCTGATAACCGTTTTTTCTTTTTCATTACTCTGCGCTCCTTGCTCGCGATTAATTAATAAAGCTATATAAGAATAAGATGACATACGTGATACATGTAAGTAACATCGTTGATGATAACGTAATCACGACACCTTGCTTTTGAATTGTATTCGCAATGATTCCAGGAATAACGACACCAATACCAGACACTTCAACCATTTCAAATGGCGTCAATGGATAAATCAAGTCGAACAGGAATTTAAGTACCATCCCAGTTAAAATCATCGCCGCAAATTTTCTTCTTCCGTACAAAATAACCCATCTACTAATACCATATGTAACTATGAAAAATGTTAAACAACTAATGACTAACACAGATAACAACATGATGGGTTGATCGAATATAAGTGCTAAATAACCCGGTACAACGAGTCCTGCTGGATTAATCCCAAATTTCTCGGCAAATATTAAACTTAATACAATACCGACAAATAGGGAGAAGTATAATTCTGAACCTATCATTTTATTCTATCCCTTCTATAAATTCTGCTATTCTACCACCTGGACCATGAATATTTCCTACACAGAATATGAGTGCGTTTTGTGACTCTTGCAAAATGGCTTTCTCAATTTCTGGGAACTCACGGTTTTCAAAATTAAGATATTTTTTATCAGGTAAGTGTTGCATTAAGTCTGTCACCATTTGTGTACTTTTACCTGTACAAATGAGTGTGTCAAAGTCTACATCATCAATAAAATTTTCAACAAATTGACGCGTTCTATCTACCCTATCTGAACGACAATTTAAAATCACTACTTTTTTCGTATATGGATAGTTATAAGATTCAACTTTGTTTAAAATAGCTTTTGTCGATTGAGGTTCATTAGCAGCAAATGCATTAACAAATACATTTCGTGTGCGATTTGCATTAAAGTATTTGATTTCAACCGCACCAGGATCAGGTGGTGCATTTAACATGCCTCTCAATGCAGTTTCCTTATCAACGCCAACAGCTTCTGCAACGCCTAATGCAATAGCAACATTATCTGGGAAGACGAGATATGGAAACTTTCTTAAATATGATTCTGGAACTTCATCTTTATCTACGACAATTAACTTTGTTTTACGCTTCTTAGCTTCTTTTGCGAAGAATTTCGTATAGTCGTCTTTCATAACAACTAAAGTCCCTTTGTAAGGAATTGTTGCAGTAAACGCTTGAGCAACATCTTGAAGTGTAGGTCCAAGCACGTCCATGTGGTCTTCCATGACATTGACGATAACGCCTATATTGGCTTTAACTAAATCTTTTTGAAAAGTAATTTGATAGTCTGGATTAACTGCCATACATTCATTAACTAAAGAGTCAGCTTTTTGTTTAACAACTTTACGCACAATGTCACGTTGTTCACCAATATTCGCGCCTTGTGGTTTTCTAATAACGGGGTATTCCTTATCAGTAAACCAATACAACATTCGAGCATCTGTGCCTGTGGTTTTACCAATAACATGATAATGGTCTTCTCTTAATACGCTATAAATCATTCTCGTAATTGTTGATTTACCACGAATACCATTTATGTTGATTCTAATTGGAATCTTATTGAGTCGATTAGTATGGCGATTCTTCTCTTTAATACCAAGCCATAAAATCAATGCGATACAAATTATAATGAGAATCACAGTGTAGTACCTCTCTTTAATTGTTTTAATATTAAGTTGTCTAAATACGTATTTCATTGCTATGTATATCAAAAATGTCTTTAAACATTTTCTATAGAAGTGACTAATAAATCCAAACGCTCTTGCTTCATATGAACATAATAAATAAATTATTACTTCTAATAAGGGTATGCTATCATGTGCGTATTTAGTCAGTTTTAACATTGTAAATCTAATGTAAAATTATATTAACAAAGATTAATTTTTTTAGAAATATTCAATATTTTACTTTTATAAATAAAGAATGAATTTAAAAATATATTTCTAAAATTTAAATTTAGTTCTAGTTATTTGAGAAATTATCAAATATTTACGTTGCATTTACATTAGATTAAAATTCTGATGCTAATTTAGAGGTAATTAAAGATACAACTTTAGGAGGATACTGATGGGTAAACCTTTGACTAAACCTGTTAAGATAGCAATTAGCATATATTTAGCAATGGTATTATTAGTTTGTTCAAGCTATTTGGTATTGATTCTTGTGGGTAGCTTACAAGGCAATGATATGAGTAGTTCAGTTTTAGACACAGACCATCAACACATTAATAGTGTTACTAAAGATTCTAACGAAGGCATAAATGATACAAAGTTAAATAAAGCTTCAGCAACAAGTGATGATGTTGCTAAAGAAGAAACCGTTTCAAATACAAATGATACAATTTCAAATACAGATACTGAAAAAGTAGGTGCAAGCTCATCTGATTGATGACACTATGTACCTACTTTATTTTAAATACTTTGCATATTTTATTTGAAATTGCTTAGGAGTGAGTGAATATTTCTGTTTAAAATTTTGTATAAAGTAACTTGTAGTTGAGAATCCACAATCCATTGCCACTTCAGTCACATTTTTATGATGATACATGAGTTGCTTAGCACTCTGCTCTAGTCGATAATTTTGTAAGAAATTGAATGGCGTGTCCCCTGCAAATCGTTTAAACAACTTAATCGTCTCCGCTTCGCTCATATGAACCATATGACTTAACTCACTCAGTTGCACCTTTTTATGATAATGACTTTGTAAGTATTCAATACATTGTTTAACTCTTGGATCAAAGAAATATTGATTGATTTGTTCATATTGATCAAAAATATTTAAAAGATGATTTAGACATTGATAAAATTCGCTTAGAATTTGCAGTTGATAATAATCTCTTTGTGATAAGTAAATATGTCCTACTCTCTCAATACGCCGTAACAAACTTACATTTTCTTCACCTTTTGGTATTAATTTAATAAATGGAATGGACTGTGCTTGATCAACAATTCGACTAACATAAGTAAAATTGATATATTCCGTGACATTGGGCAACCCAATGTTCCAGCAATAGAGACGCGCGCCTTCATTCGCGTCACGAATTTCATGTACAACGTTTGAATTAATAAATAATCCTTCCCCTTCATGTATCTCCAATGTATTTTCTGCTAACTTTACCTTAATCACACCGTTTGTGACATACATAAATTGCAAGGCATAATGCTAATGTAAAGGTATATATCCGAGTAATGTCTCACTCAATGATGTATGTAGAATTACATGTGGCCAACGTCGATCAGGATAATTAATCTTTTCTTCTAAGTCTTCATTAATAATAATTTCAGAAACCATATCGTATCACCTCAATATCTTGATACTTTTACTCATTATTTGAGTATTACCAAATTTATATACATTATATTATGAGATTTATAATAAAACAAAATACAGATGGAGGTGCATTCAATGAATCACACACAACACAGATTAAAAGGAGTATTATTTGCAATTATAGGTGCTACTTTATGGGGATTAGGTGGGACTGCTTTCGCATTTTATCTATTTATAGATAGTCTCAAATACTTATCACCTAAGGAGACAACGTTATTAGGTACGATTGAACCAGTCATAGCAGTTGTTACAAGTGCATTATGGCTGGGTGTTACTTTCCAATCAGTCCAAGTAATTGGAATCGTATTAATTCTTATTTTAATTTTAATGTTGTCACTTAAGAAACAACCTGAAGAAATGTAATCAATAAAGTAGCGCCAAGGAATTGAACGATAACTAGCCTGAATGGCACAGAATTCTTCATGAATTCATCGTGTCACTCTGGTAATTATCTCGTCCTCGGCGCTTAATTTTTATAGAATAATTGATTTTAGTTGTGTAAAGAATTTCTGTCTTTCTGGTAATGGGAAGATAGGATAAATGTGGAATAAATTATATCCTGGCATAAAATCATGTTCAATACCTTTATCATTAAGCATTTGGGATAATTTTAAAGCGTCAGGGTATAACGTTTCCTTAGTACCAATAAAAATGGATAATCGACCTAATCCTTCTAAGTCACCGTTAATCGGCGATATTCTATAGTCCTCAATAGGTAGTTGGCCAGCCCATAATTTTATAAAGTATTTACTACCTTCTATACCTAACATTGGATCAATGCGTTCATACGTTTTAGCATCTGGATTGCTTAACGTACCATCTAACACTGGAGATAGCATTACAATATGTCCCGGTTGTGGAAGTGTAGTTTCTGCTTTTAAATATTCGGCAAATGACAATGCAATTTGTCCCCCTGCAGAATCTCCCATCACAATAAGCTGTTCACTACTTTCAACTTTGGCAGCTTGTTTATCATAAATAAGTTTTAATAATTCGAATGTCGTACGATAATCACGATGAGGTACTTTAGGATAAATTGGCATAATGACCTTCGCATCAAGTTGTCCTGCGAGTTCATCTATAAAATTAAAATGATTATCTAGTGGATCTTGGAACCATGCACCACCATGAATATATAAAACAACTTTTTGTTGATGATTACGTTGGTCATTCACAATATATGTGACACACCCATTCCAACTTTTTGTTCGAACGTCATGTTTAAATTCATAACTAGTGCCGCCATACTTTCCAGCTGTAATTTCTTTCGTTTCTTCCAATGCTTTTTTCGCGTCCGCTTCATTTTCAAACGTTTTTTTCATGCCAGACATACGTATATATTTTTCAGTTATAAAACTTTTGTAACTGCGTTTCTCTTTAACTTTAATAAATGCTAATGTTCCTAATATCGCAGATGTTGCTACGGTTATCATACTTTTTTTCATAACTTAAACGACCTCCTATACATGTCTATATTATAAACCTTAAATGACAATTCATTTAGTAATTAACACTGTTATCGTTAAACAATATTTTCATTTTAAGGCAAACATGCTATCCTTATATAAATTATCTGAATTTTCAAATTATAAAAGGAGGCAACGATTTATGGCACGTCATAAAATTGTACTTATTGGAAGTGGTTATGTAGGATCTGCGTTTGCACATGCAATCGTAGCTAAAGGTTTAGTGGATGAGATGGCAATTATAGATATTGATGAGGATAAGGCTAAAGCAGATGTGTGGGATTTAAATCATGCGACTCCATTTGGCGATAACTTCGTAAATGTGCATGTCGGACAGTATGAAGACTTTAAAGACGCTGATATTGTAGTGATTTGTGCAAGTGCTAAACTTGCTAAAGGTGAAACACGTCTTAAGCTACTAGAAGATAATGTAGACATTTTTGTACCAATGATTCAACGCATTGTCGATAGTGGTTTCGATGGCTACTTTGTGTTACCTTCCAATCCCGTTGACATTATGAGTTACGTCGTTAAACGAGTGTCGAATTTTCCTAAAAATAAAATCATTGGTTCAGGCACTTCTTTAGATACTGCGCGTTTCCAATTCTTTTTAAGTCGAGAATTCGATGTAGCACCGAATCAAGTCTATGCACCTATTATTGGTGAACATGGTGATTCACAAGTCGCAGTATGGTCACACGCACAAATTGCAGGTGAACCGGTGTTAGATTTATTACCTTCTAATGCGAATTTAGAAGCATTTAAGACTTCCATTTCCAACCGTACAACTCAAATTGGTTACGATATTTATGTTCGAAAAGGCACAACCAATTTCGGAATATCACTAAGTCTAGTTAGAATCGTAGAAGCCATCTTATTTAATAAAAATATCATTATGAATGTTTCAAGTTACGTTGAAGGTGAATATGGGTTGAGTGATGTATATATCGGTGTACCTACCGTTATTAACGGAAATGGTGCCGACCGAATTATTGAATTAGCTCTTTCAAAAGAAGAATTATCACAGCTACATCATTCTGCTGATATCATCTTAGACTATCAGCGACAAGCCGATGCTATCATTGATCAAATGTGCTGATACCAAAAGTAAGTGAGCAAGGGGCGGGACAGAAATTAATTCGTAACCCCAGCTTGCTTTGTTTGTAGAATTTCTTTTTGAATTTCTCTTTGCTGGGGCCCCACTCTCACTTTATGTTTCAAAGCAACTATCATACATTAGTTTCAATTGATGTTCGAAGCGTTGCATATCTATAAATCGTGCTTGACGATGCATTTCTTTACTATTCATAAAGATTAAATCAACGGGTACAGTAAATATCGATAATTCACCTGCAATGACTTCGACATCTGATTGATTTATAACAGCGAGTTTAACATTAGGATAGGATGCCACAATATCTTCAATTTGAGGCAACACTGCATGGCACACTGAACAATGATCCCGCATTACGTGGACTACTACTAACTGATTATTATTAATAATTTGATGGAATGCTTCCATATTACTCAAATGCTTTGCCATATCCTCACCTATACTTTCACTTATTTTAATAAGTTTTGAAATACCTCTGGCATCTTAGTTATTCTTTGACGTTCTAAATCTAAGAAACCACCTGTTTGCTGTCCAATACAATGCACTTTGTCTCCAGACGTAATTTCGAATTTAAATACCCATTTCATTCTTCCACCTTTAACAAACCAGCAACGCCCAACGGGTTTATCATGTATCGTAATTGGTACTTTATACTCTATTTCTGTCTTCATTAATATTGGCGATATATGTTGCTTCATCATTTCTGAAAATGTCATATATTCATTAATAAATATTGTACGTAAATCTTCAAACCAACGTATATAGACGATATTACTTACAATTCCCATTGCATCAATATCGTAATTGTTAACTTCGATTTCTCTTTCGGCGACTAACAAGCCTTCATGTTCCATAAATATAATCTCCTTTAAGTCATCATTCAATTATATTTTACGACGTTTAAATGCATTTTTCATTTACTTTAACTAAACACATTTAATGGGCTAACTTTATATATGTCTATTTTATTATATATTATTTTTATTAAATACATAACCAAACTTACATGGTATAATTATTGTGAAAATATTCACATATTTTAGGAGGATGATTAATATGAAAGCTTATGTTTATGAAAAGCCGGGCGTTGCAAAACTGATTGATAAAGAGAAGCCAGTCATTACGGAAAGTACAGATGCAATTATTAGAATGGTCAAAACTACGATTTGTGGTACTGATCTACATATTATTAAAGGCGATACACCCGAAGTACCATCAAACACAACACTTGGCCATGAAGGTATTGGTATCGTTGAATCAGTTGGTTCAAGTGTAAACAACTTCAAAGTTGGAGATAAAGTCATTGTTTCTTGTATCTCGTCGTGTGGTAAATGTTACTACTGTAAAAAAGGTATTTATGCACATTGTGAAAAAGATGGCGGTTGGATATTAGGTCACCTTATAGATGGTACACAAGCAGAATATGTTAAAGTACCTTTCGCAGACAACTCTTTATACCATGCACCAGAATCTTTACCAGACGAAGCACTCGTTATGCTCTCCGACATTTTGCCAACGGGTTATGAAATTGGTGTTTTAAAAGGTAAAGTTAAACCAGGTAGTACGGTTGCGATAGTAGGTGCAGGTCCAGTTGGATTAGCTGCATTATTAACAGCACAATTTTATTCACCTTCTAAAATTATTATGCTCGATTTGGATGATAATCGTTTAGCAACTGCCAAGGAATTAGGTGCTACACATACAATTAATTCAACGAATGTTGAAGATGCTGTTGCTCAAGTAAAATCATTGAACCATCGTGGTGTGGACGTAGCCATTGAAGCTGTTGGTATTCCACAAACCTTTGATTTATGTCAAAAGTTAATTGGTGTTGACGGCACAATCGCTAATGTTGGCGTTCACGGATTACCAGTACAATTTGATATCGATAAATTATGGATTAAGAATATCAATGTGACAACAGGTTTAGTTTCAGCCAATACGACTGAAGAATTGTTAGAAGCTTTGAAAAGTAAAATTATTCAACCTGAACAATTGGTTACACATTATAGCAAATTAAGTGATATTGAACATGCTTATGATTTATTCAGAAATGCTACAGATCATAAAGCTATCAAATTATTAATTGAGAATGATATAACTGAATAATGTTGTTTATTAAATAAAAAATAAGGGGGACAGTATTCTTTCTGAATTCGTCGCCCCGCCATGGCAAAGAGGATTAGAATTGAAAACCTTGAGACAACACCTTTTCAATTCAGTCATCGACTGCCAACACATAAAACAAGCCTGAGACACATATGTTGTCCCAGGCTTGTTTTATTATTTAATTGTCATAATGCGTTTACCAGGATCTACTGAATCAACATCATCGAATGTTAATGTTTTATCACCTTGATTTGTAATAATCACTGGTGTGACAACACTTGGCGCATGTTCTTTTAAGTATGCTAAATTAATTTTCATTAATGGTTGACCTTGTGTGACAGGTTCATTGACATCGACTAAACTTTCGAAGCCTTCACCATTCAATTTCACTGTATCGATACCAATATGAATTAATACTTCAATTCCTGTATCAGATTCTAAACCGATGGCATGTTTCGTTGGGAAAATCGTTTTAACTGTACCATCAAATGGTGCTACAATTTCGCCTTTTTCAGGAACAAATCCAATACCGTCACCCATCATTTTTTCTGAGAATACTTTATCTGGCACTTCAGATAATGGAATAATATGACCCGTACCTGGTGCATAGATATCAATTTCTTTTACCTCTTCCAACTGTACTGGCTCATCTGATGTATCTTCAGTCACAGTGGTTTCACTAGGTTTTGTGATGTCTCCATTCATAATACGTGCCATATCATGTTTAATTTGATCTGATTTAGGTCCAAAAATCGCTTGCATATTATTTCCTACTTCAAGCACCCCTGAAGCACCAAGCGCTTTTAGTCCTTCAACGTCTACTTTAGATTTATCATTGACTTCAACACGTAAACGCGTAATACAAGCATCTAAATGCTTGATATTTTCTTTACCGCCCATTGCATCTAACACATCAAATGGTAATTTACTTGCAGATGTATTAGCTACAGAGGCTTGTTTATCTTCACGACCTGGCGTTTTGAAGTTGAATTTAACAATTAAGAATCTAAATACTACATAATAAATGACAGCGTAAACTAATCCTACCGGAATCACTAACCACCATGGTGTTTTATTTGGAAGAATACCTAATAAAACAAAATCTATGAATCCTCCAGAGAATGTATATCCTAGATGTAAATTTAGTAGATAAAGCGTTAAAAATGATAATCCATCAAGTACTGCATGAATAAAGAATAATAATGGTGCTACGAATAAGAATGAAAATTCTAATGGTTCAGTAATACCAGTTAAGAATGATGTTAAAGCTGCTGATAACATCAAACCTCCAACTACCTTTTTATTCTCAGGTTTAGCTGTTTGATAAATTGCTAATGCTGCTGCTGGTAATCCAAACATCATAACAGGAAATTCACCTTGCATGAATTTACCTGAAGTTAAATGAACACCTTCACGTATTTGCTCAATAAAAATACGTTGATCTCCTCGAATAATTTCTCCAGCTGCATTTTTCCAAGAACCAAATTCAAACCAAAATGGCGCATGGAAAATATGATGTAAACCAAATGGAATAAGTAATCGTTTAATAAATCCAAATAAGAATACTGCCAATCCAGTATTAGAATCTAATAAACCTGTACTAAATGCATTTAATCCATTTTGAATGAATGGCCAAATCCAAGCCATTGGGAAAGCTAAAATAAACGATGTCGTTGCCATCATAATCGGCACAAAACGTTTACCCGCAAAGAATCCTAAATACGATGGTAAGGAAATATTATAAAACTTGTTATAACACCAAGCTGCTAGAGCCCCTATAATAATCCCACCAAACACTCCAGTTTGAAGTGTAGGTATGCCTAAAACATTTGCGAATCCTTTAGATGGGTCTTCCAATTGTGCTGGCGTAACATTTAAGAATGCTCCCATTGTTTTATTCATAATAATAAATCCGACAAAAGCTGCAATGGCTGCTACACCATCTCCACCTGCTAGTCCTATTGCTACACCGAGTGCAAAAATGATAGGTAAGTTATCAAAAATAATACCACCAGCACCTGTCATCATGTTAGCAATATTTTGAATTACTCCATTTTTAATAAATGGAAGATATTGCTGTAATGCTTCACCTTGAAAAGCTGTTCCAATTGCTAGTAATAATCCAGCTGCAGGCAAGATTGCCACAGGTAACATTAATGCTTTACCAATTCGTTGCAATTGTCCAAATAGCTTTTTAAACATTTTGATTCAATCCTTTCAATGTATCTTTTTACGCATTAAAAAAGCATGACCAAATAAGCTCATCATTTATGACAAAAATAATGATAGCTTATCTGCTCATGCCTAATCGAATAGTAACACGCAGTTCTTTTTTAACAATTTAATTATACCTATAATATAAAGCGTTTTCAATATCTTTTTTGCTAATATCTTACATTTTTTATAATTTAAATATTCGGCTCTAGGTCAAATCGGACTGATGAGTCCAAATATTGAGATTAAGCAACCTTAGGTTGTTTAATCTCTTTTTTTGTTGTTGAGGCAAATAGTCGCGAAGTTATAATA
>OIFG01000106.1_pt1 | contig 57464 bp, 74 predicted proteins | sample 1582031 | NCBI WGS metagenome assembly OIFG01 (sample SAMN07501051, study PRJEB24779) | human gut metagenome | isolation source: stool | host: human infant | place: USA: Pittsburgh, PA | reverse complement strand
TTGCGCCATTTTTGTATTCAAACATAAAAATTGGACTGATGATTTTTAGTCATCAGTCCAATTTATTATAGAGCCTTATTACTTTCCAATCTTTTTTTAATTATACGGCAGGACGCTATTTATATTTCATAATAAGATTTTCAAACTAGTGTAGTGCATATTGTTTAATGTATATATCTTTGAGTCTGAAAGTAAACGCAAAAAAGCGATCCATTTTTTTTGGATCGCTTTTAAACTTACTAATAGAATTAGTGAATGTAGTTATATGAAGCAGCTTGGCTAGCTGAAATAGTACGTGAAGTAACAACACCAGCACCGTGACCATAATTCATTTCTGATACTGTAACTGAACCGTCACTACCAACACTTTCAACATATGCTACGTGACCATATGCACCTTGTGAAGTTTGTAAAATAGCACCGGCTGATGGTGAATTATTTACTGTGTAACCTGAAGCAGCTGCAGCGCTTGCCCAGTTGTTAGCATTTCCCCAAGTTGAACCGATTTTACCGCCAACTCTATCAAATACATAATATGTACATTGACCAGCAGTATATAAGTTACTACCTGAACTTGAAGTTCTTGAAATTGAAACGCCAGTTGATTGTGATGATGGAGCAGTAGTTGTAGTTACTTTAATGTTACGATCTGAAGTTGAGTAACTAGCACCTAAACCACCAGTTTGTTGAGTATTTGCACTATATGATTGAGTGTTATTGCTATAGTTGTTGTAGTTATTATAGTTATTGTAATTATATGAATAGTTGTTGTATGAATAATTAGATTGACTAGAGTGATTTACTTGATTTGGGCTCCAGTTACCTTTCCAAGTGTAATGATAGTTACCTTGTTGGTCGATAGTGTAAGAGTAGCTGTATGAAGTTGGATCATTTGGATTATATCCTTGTTCTGCTGCATGTGCCTCATGACCATGTCCAGCGATAGCGATTGTTGCAACTCCTGCAGTAGCGATTGTAGCTGTAGCGATTTTTTTCATTGTAAAATTTCCTCCTGAGAATTAAATTAATATTTTATATTTAATAGTCATTTGATGACCCTTGAGTCCAGTTTTTAATAAGTTTCTTAACGACAAGACATACTTTATCAGAAAAAAATCATTTTGTGTGCGTTGTTATCATTTTGTAATTTTTTGCTAATAAATAGTGTTGAGTTAAATACAATAAGTAATTTTTTGTAATATTAAAAAACGTTGTCATAACAACGTTTAAAAAATTATATGAAAAAGATACTCATTTTCTTGTAACATTTTTGTAAAGTAACAGTAAAAATAAATTTGATATAAAATTAATAGAATTCATTATTTTTGTATTGTTTTAAAATTATATATACAAAAGATCTATTAATTAAATTGTATTATTACTCTGAAATGCTATATAAGAAGCTATTATTGGGGGATTATTCATAGAAACATTATAAAAAATATACAAAAACATTTATATAAGATAATAAAATGATATAATTGGTTAAAAGTTTGCTACTGCTAATACCGAAATAAAACATACAATTATATATGAAGATAGGCATTCAAAAAAGCGTTCAATTTGAAAATCGTTATTAATGCAGCAATAGTTATTAGCGTTATGGGGGATAATTTATTATTTCTGTTTATGTCATATCTTTATATATTATAAAGTGAAAGGACGTTCGTATGATTGATAACTTTTCGGTAAAGCTTTTAAAAAATATAAAGATAAGTAGTCAAAAGGAATCAAATATTAAATTAATCTATTGGCTAAAGGGGTCAGGGAGAGTAATTTTAAATTTAAAGAAATTTCAAATGAAAGAAAGAGATTTATTATTTGTAATGTTAAATGATATTTACTCGATTGAGAATGAGGATGGAGCAATTATCGCTAGTATTGAAATAGCATTCAAAGATTATTTGAAATATGCTGATGATTATATTAAGTCTAATGGATATAAATTTCCTTCTATTGAAAGAAAACAATTAGAACCCTTTATTTTAAATTTACTTGATTTTGAAAGTAGTAAGTCAGATAAATTACAAATAAAAGATAAGCTAGTAAAACACTTATGTGTAGAATTAGGATACTTGCAAAGAAATCAACGCATTCATTACAAACTAGATAATGCCTTAGTTGACAAAGTACATGAGTATATTATTAACCATCACAGTAATAAGATAAGTCGCCAAGATATGGCTAATGCACTCAATATGTCAGCCAAGGAACTTAGTAAAGTCATCAAGTATCACACACCTTATCATAATATTACACAATATATTAATGATGTTAGATTAAAATTATGTTTGATAGACATTTTAAAAAGTAATCATTTAATACAAGATATTGCATATAAGCATGGATTCAACCATTTTCCACATTTCATTGCTTTATTTAATAAAAAATATGGCATCACACCTGGTCAAATCAGAACTAAGAATCAATCACATCAATATCAATCATTTAATCAATCAGAAATACCATTAGATGAAGAAACACAATTATTAATTGCTGAGGCAAAAGATAATTACAGTTTAACCGAATAATAGTAGATATAAGTCAAACATGATGATTGTGTACAAGTAAACACGACCTTTCAATTGATAAATTATAAAGATAATGTTGTTTATTTAAGAATTCAAGTCAATGTCTATCTTTAATAGATTGGGTAAATATAGAGTTTTATATTCAATAGTTTCAAATGCAGTTATAAAATATGGGGCTATGATTAGACAATTTGTTATCAAATTAGCATGGAAACTCTTAACCGCCCAATCCTGAAATAGTGTTATGAGGTGATAGATATGATGGATAAAAATAAGCTAGAAACATTATTATTTTATCTTGTTTTTATGAAAGCGGTAGGTGAGGTGCTAAAGTATAGTTACCAATTAAAATTCGAGCAATTAAAAACATTGAATGAAATCATTAAATATTTTCATGTACATCATCAAGGAGTTTATATAGATGAGTTAATCACTTATCAAACCATTTCAAAAAGACAATTACGACATCATTTAGAACATTTATATCATTTAGGATGGATCACTAAATTGCGTGATGATAATGATCAAAGACGTTTATTATTTCTCCCATCCAATAGCTGTCAAGATAAACTGAACATTATGTTTATGGAAGTTAGTGAAATGGTAAAAGGGAAGAATTTTGACTATTTAATAGAAACAACAGCCCACTATAATCAATTAGGGCATGTTATAACCATTTTTGACGCACTTTACAAAGTTCGAAACATAGCAAAGGAGTCTAATTTGAGTTTGGATGAATTGTTATTATTAGGTAAGTTACTATCTAGTCGACAAGTTATTTCATTAAAAGAAATTCAGGCAATGTCATATCGATATTTAATATGTATGAACGTGGTTATTAATGATCTTTATCAAAAAGGGTATTTAGAAAAGTATCGTAATTCAATAGATGAACGTATTGTAAATGTAAAATTTATTGAATCACGAGCATATGAAACAAATCAATTATTTATTAGATGTTACAATAAGTTCCAAGAGGAAATGAAGTAAGTAAAATATCATAATATGTAAGGAGAATGAATTCATGATTCTAGATAATGTGAATCCCAACGATTTGTTTCCAACAGAGTCAAAAGGCCCTTCAGTATTAGGTGTCATTGAGTATAATGTTCAAGGCCAAAGTGAATTTGAAGGAGCATTTATTGCTACTTCCGAAAGATTAATTATGAATGTAGATATGAATGGTCAATTCTATTATAGAAATATCCCATATAATGAAATAGAAGAAATTCATTTTGATGGCACAGATATTGTGTTTACTTTTAATATTGGGAAAGTGCCAATGAAACAAATCAAAACAAAAGACGTTAAAGCATTCGTTGATTATGTGGAGTCTAAAATTAAATAATCAAAAAGTTGAATAAAATCTAAAACACGCTACTATGATTCTAAAGGAAGCGACGCTTGTCATAGTTATATTATTAATACAATTTGCTTAGGCTAAAAAACCATGTGAGTCTGGAACGTAAATAATATAATGATGCTACTTAGCAGATTCGCAGTAGCTGACTGAACTGAGAAGACACTTAAATCAAGTTTTCCTCAGTTCTGGTCATTCTTGTAGGGGTGGGACGACGAATTTAAAAAGAATTCTGTCCCAGTCCTTTTTTATGTCTTTGAATGAATTCCTATAGTGACTAATTGATTATATATAATTTAATTGATGTAACTTGTTATTGATAATTAATATCATTTTAATTTCATAAAAATATTGAAATATTATACATAAATGTTATAAAATAAATTTTATAGCATAAGAAATGTTTGGTAAGTAATAAATAGTAGACATGAACCTTGTAGCAACAAGACGTACATCAGAGGAGTGGTTTAGAATATGGGACAAATTAAAGACATCAATGATTTAGTTAACGCAACATTTCAAGTTAAAAAGTTCTTCAAAGATACTAAAAAGAAATATAATTTAAATTATGAAGAGGTTTATATTTTAAATTATATTGCGAGAAGTAAAACGAATGAAATAACTTCAAAGGAAATTGCAACGTATTCAGAGTTTAAACCTTATTACTTAACTAAAGCATTACAGAAGTTAAAAGATTTACAGTTACTTTCAAAAAAACGTAGCGTACAAGATGAAAGAATAGTTATTGTTTATGTAACAGATGAACAACGAGACAAAATTAATAAATTGATTGCTGAATTAGAGAAGTACATTAAGTAATCTGCGTTTATTCATAAAAGACTTAAGCTTTGAGAGATTCAATCTCATTGACTTAAGTCTTTTTGTGTTTATAATCCCTTAAGTGGTTAACTTTCAATTTGTAATGTCGAGTGATAAACTAGGTTTAAATAATAATGACAATGAACAGGTGATATAATTGATCGATTCAGTTCTGATTAATACAGATATTCAAAAGAAATGGATAAAAAAATTTCAATCAATAGAAGAGACGTTTAAAGCAAGAGCAACAGAGAATGATAAACAGTCTAGGTTCCCTTATGAGAATATTGAATGGCTAGTTAAAGAAGGTTATAGCTTACTAACGCTACCGGTAGAATATGGTGGAGAAGGTGCCACTATTGAAGATATGGTTGTTTTGCAAACATATTTAGGTGCTAATGACGGAGCAACAGCATTATCTATTGGTTGGCATTTAAGTGTTGTAGGACAAATATATGAACAAACGATGTGGAATCAAGATATGCTAAATCGCTTTGCAAAAGATATTGAAAGTGGAGCTCTTGTTAATCGAGCAGTAAGTGAAGCGGATACAGGAAGTCCAACTCGCGGAGGCAGACCTGCGACACATGCAGTAAAACAAGATGACGGTTACTTATTAAATGGTGTTAAAACGTTCACATCAATGAGTAAAGCATTGACACATTATATTGTCGCTGCATATGTAGCTGATTTACAGGAAGTAGGTTTCTTCTTAGTACCAAGAGAATTTGATGGTGTAGAAATTGCAGAAAATTGGAATATGGTAGGTATGAGAGCTACAGAAAGTCACGATTTAGTATTGAATGATGTATGGGTACCTAAAGACTTTTTCGTAGAGTCAAAAAGAAAGCCACAACCGAATGGCTGGATATTGCATATTCCAAGTACATATTTAGGAATTGCACAGGCGGCAAGAAATTATGCTATAGACTTTGCCACAAGTTATGGTCCGAATAGTATAGAAGGAACTATTAGTCATTTACCAACTGTACAACAAAACATTGGAAAAATGGAGTCTTTACTTTTATCAGCGCGTCACTTTTTATGGAGTACCGCAAAAGGATATAATTATTCAGAAAATCAACCACACTTATGGAATGAAACATCTGCTAGTAAAGTGTTAGTGATGAACCAAGGGTTAGAAGTTGTTGATTTAGCGATGAGAATTGTTGGTGCAAAAAGTCTGGAAATGGATCGTCCGTTACAACGCTATTACCGAGATATGAGAGCTGGATTACACAATCCACCAATGGAAGATGCAGCATACACTAATATAGCGAAATCTTTATGTAATTTATTTTAAGAGTCTAATAACTATAGTTTTTAAGTCTTGATCAATAATTATTGATTAAGGCTTTTTTATTTCACAAATTATTAAAATTTTTATTGTAAATAATGAGGTATTAGGATATAATTTTTGGTGAAATTGATAATCGTTTTCAACAGGAGGATGTTATGAAAAAGTTAATTTTACCTTTACTTGTTCTAATCATCGTTTTAGCTGCATGTGGTAATAATGGTGGTTCAGGTAAATCCGATTCAAAAGAAGAAACAAAATCATATAAATTAGATAGTGGTAAAACTATAAAAATCCCTAAAGATCCTAAACGTATTGCGGTAGTTGCACCTACGTTTGCGGGTGGTTTACATAAATTAGGCGCAAATATTGTTGCTGTAAATAATCAAGTTGATCAAAGTCCAATTTTAAAAGAAAAATTTAAAGACACGACTAAAATTGGTGAAGCTGACGTTGAGAAAGTTGCTAAGAAAAAACCTGATTTAATTATTGTTTATTCTACTGATAAAAACATTAAAAAATATCAAAAAATTGCCCCAACAATTGTAGTTGATTATGGCAAACATAAATATCTTGAACAACAAGAAATGCTAGGTAAGATTATGGGTAAAGAAGACGAAGTTAAAAAATGGGAAGACAAATGGAAGAAACAAACTGAAAAAGATGGCAAAGAAATCAAAGATGCAATTGGTAAAGATTCAACAGTTTCTATCTTAGATGAATTTGACAAGAAAGTTTACACTTACGGCGACAACTGGGGTCGTGGTGGAGAAGTATTATATCAAGCATTTGGTTTGAATATGCCTAAAGGACAACAAGATTTAGTTAAAAAAGAAGGTTGGGCTGAAGTAAGCCAAGAAAAAATTGAAGACGTAGCTGGTGATTATATCGTATCAACTGGTGAAGGTAAATCTAAACCAAGTTATGAAACAACTAATATATGGAAAAATCTACCTGCAGTGAAAAATAATAACGTTATTGAAGTTAAAGCTGAAACATACTGGTATAATGACCCATATACGCTTGACTTTATGAGAAAAGATTTAAAAGACAAGTTACTTAAAGCTAGTAAATAATAAAATGTAAAAACGATAATCAATTATTTATGATATTTAAGCTATGATTACATATAATGTAGTCATAGCTTTTTTAAATTTACAAATGTATGTAAGGAGGAAACATCTTGAGTAAAGTATATTTTAATCACGATGGTGGAGTAGATGATTTAATATCTTTGTTTTTATTATTACAAATGGATGATATCGAATTAGTAGGTGTTAGTACTATAGGAGCAGATTGTTATTTAGAACCTTCAGTCAGCGCTTCATGTAAAATTATAAATCGATTTTCTAATAAATCTTTACAGGTTGCGCCGTCCTATGAACGTGGGGCTAATCCTTTTCCAAAAGAATGGAGAATGCATGCATTCTTTATGGATGCGTTACCCATATTAAATGAATCAACTACCAATGAAAAGTCTACCATCAGTGATGTAGAAGCTTATGAGGACATTATCAGAGTGTTGAATCAATCAAATGAACCTGTAACTTTACTATTTACTGGACCACTAACAGATTTGGCTAAAGCACTTAAAATTGAACCTAGCATTCAAAATAATATTGAAAAATTAGTTTGGATGGGTGGAACGTTTCTCGAAAAAGGTAACGTAGAAGAGCCTGAACATGATGGTACAGCTGAGTGGAATGCGTTTTGGGATCCGGAGGCGGTCAAGACAGTATTTGATAGTGAGGTAGCGATAGATATGGTAGCTTTAGAAAGTACCAATCAAGTTCCATTAACATTAGACATACGACAAATGTGGGCCGATCAACGTCAATATCCAGGTGTAGATTTTTTAGGTGTTAGCTATGCTACAGTACCACCTTTGACACATTTTATTACAAATTCTACATACTTCTTATGGGATGTTTTGACCACTGCTTATATAGGGAAACCTGATTTAGTTCAATATAAATCATTAAATGTAGATGTAAAATTTAAAGGGCCTAGTCAAGGGCGTACATTTATTAAAGAAAGTGGGCGTCCTATCAAAGTTGTCACCGATGTAAAGCATGATGACTTCTTTAATTATATTACTAATTTAGCTAAAAAAGTAGATTCTCCTTCTTGAATGTAAACTTTTTATTTTATAAAGTTTACATTAGTGGTATAATCATTCTCGTAGAAGGAGGATACAACATGAATACAAGAAATTTAGTTTACACAGCTTTAATGACAGCAATTATTTGTGTTTTAGGATTGGTACCAGGAATCCCGCTTCCAATTATGCCAGTACCTATCGTATTACAAAATATTGGTATATTTTTAGCGGGTATTATATTAGGTAAAAAATATGGGGCACTCAGTGTCATAGTCTTTTTACTATTAGCTGCTGCAGGTTTACCAGTTCTTTCAGGTGGACGTGGAGGAATCGGCGTATTTGCAGGACCATCAGCAGGATTCTTATTCTTATATCCGGTTGTTGCGTTTGGCATTGGTTTTGTAAGAGATCAATATTTTAATAAAATCAATTTTGCCGTATTATTTGTTACTACATTAGTGATTGGTGTTTTATTTTTAGATATCGTCGGTACAATTATTATGGGCTTCATTATACATATTCCAGTAAGTAAAGCCTTCTTATTGTCATTTACTTTTATGCCAGGAGATATTATTAAAGCCATCATTGCAAGTTTAATTGGCGTAACACTTTTAAATCATTCACGTTTCAAAAGTTTGATACAATAAATTTATCAAGCTAATAAGGTGGGTGAATATAGCAATGTCAAATATATCAATACATAATATTGCTCAAGATGGGCATTTATATCATGAAGATAAGCAGAAAATTATTTATTTAACACCTTCAGAACCGCTTAAGTATGATACGAATAAGTGGTTTTATAAAGAAATGCCCGCATTAGAACAGTGGTTCAAGGATATGACCTCTCAATATGAACTGCATCAAAAACAGGATTCAAATCACTTAGCGTTTACTTTTCCAGAGAATGAAAGATTAAGCCAGGAGTGGATAAATGCAATTAAAGATAGAGGTTTTCAATTAGGCATACTTGAATTCTATATTATAGAAGGAACTGAATTAGCACAGTTAACTAGTAGAAAAGATATAGACATTAAAGAAGTTGATGAAAGCAATATAGAAGATTATTTGAATATCTATTATTCATTTGCCTTGCCCTACGGTAAACCATTTGCAATTGAAAGTGTCAATAATGCAAGACAAACCATCCTACAAAAAAAAGACAGTAAAAAACGATTAGTCGCTTATGTTGATAATGAACCAGTAGGGACTGTTGATGTTATTATTACTGATGAAACTATTGAAATTGATAGTTTTGGTGTAATTGAGCAATTTCAAAGACAAGGTATTGGATCAACAATACAAGCATACATAGGTAACTTAGCAAATGAACGACCAGTTATACTTGTAGCTGATGGAGAAGACACAGCAAAAGATATGTACACGAAACAAGGTTATATGTATCAAAGTTTTGTTTACCACATAGTTAAAGAAGAAGTTAATTAAATAAGCCACAGAGTAGTTTGAACTAATTATTCCAACTACTCTGTGGCTTTAATACGTTCAGGATGACTATAAATATTAAAACTTCCATCTCTAATAAACCCAATAGCAGTAATATTTAAATCGTTAGCTAATGTAATAGCTAAAGTCGTAGGTGCGGATTTAGATAATATAACCCCTACACCTATTTTAGCCGCCTTTAATAATATTTCGGATGAAATACGTCCACTAAATATAAGCACCTTATTTCTTACAGGAATACGTCTTTCAAGACAAAACCCATATAGCTTATCGAGTGCATTATGACGGCCTATATCTTGTCTATGTTCGAAAAATTCATCACCATCGCTAATGGCGGCATTGTGCAACCCACCAGTTTGTTTAAATAATGTACTTGCAGTTTGTAATCCGGTCATCATATTGAGTACTTGTTTAGGAGTTAAGGTTATTTTTGACATTGAGGTTTTAGCTATTGCCGCATCATTGTGAAAGTAAAATTCTCTACTTTTTCCGCAACAAGATGCAATCATGCGTTTAGTAGAGTATTCAAAGCGATCGCCTAAATCTTTAGTTAACTCTACATGTGCAAAGCCTTTGCTATCATCTATTTGTAAGGATTTTATTTCTTCTTTTTTATATATAGCTCCCTCTGAGGCTAAAAATCCAACTACAAGTTCTTCCATATGTGTAGGGCTACAAATAACCGTTGCGAATTCCGTACCGTTTACATTGATTGTCAATGGAAATTCTGTAACATAACTATCTGTTGTTTGAATGAGTTGACCTTCTTCATAGCGGATAATAGATTGCCCCTGTAACACATCTTTGTTCATTTTTATTTCTCCTTTGGGATATGTAATTATATATTAAAACTTTTAGTCACAATTTGAAAAGATTTAAATTACATATAAATAATTAATAGTATATTAAATACATTTAATAATATGGAGATTAGGTGAATTTTTATAATTTATACCTTTTAAAAGATTAAGACTAGCGTATAATATAATGTGTAAAAGGAGGGGGTTATGAAATGAATATTAAACATTTCATGGCAGTAATCGTCACATTAGTTATTATTTTAGCAGGATGTTCAAATTCTGGTAGCAATGATAGTGGCAATAAATCATCTGATTCAAATAAAAAAGATAATGACAAAAAGCAAGAATTACAAATTTCGGCTGCAGCGAGCTTAGGTGATGTTAGTAAAGCATTAGAAAAAGAATTTAAAAAAGATCACAAAAATGTTGATGTAAGCTTTAACTATGGTGGTTCAGGCGCATTAAGACAACAGATTGAAAAAGGTGCTCCAGCTGACGTATTCATGTCTGCAAATACTAAAGATGTTGACATGTTAAAAGACAAAGATAAAGCACATGATACATATAAATACGCTCATAACAAACTTGTCTTAGTCGGAGATAAAAATAGTGATAAATCATCAGTTAAAGATTTAAAAGATAATGAAAAATTAGCGATTGGTGAAGTTAAAACAGTTCCAGCAGGTAAATATGCGAAACAATACTTAGAAGATCAAGGTTTATACGGCGAAGTTAAAGATAATTTAGTTTACGCTAAAGACGTTAAACAAGTATTAAATTATGTTGAAAAAGGCAACGCTGAAATGGGCTTTGTTTATGAAACTGATTTATATACTGATAAAAAGAAAACAGATAAAGTAAACGAAATTAAAGAAGCTAAGCTTAAAAAACCAATCACTTACGAAGCAGGTGCTACTTCAGATAAGAAACTTGCAAAAGAGTGGATGGATTTCTTAAAATCTAAAAAAGCAAAAGATATCTTGAAAGAATATCATTTTGAAATTTAGGAGGTAATAAGTATGCCTGACATTACACCTTTTTGGATTTCGATTCAAGTGGCTGTCATAAGTACCATTATTGTATCAGTACTAGGTATCTTTGTTTGCCGGTTGCTTTATAAAGGAAAAGGGCATCTTACTAAACTCCTTGAAAGTTTTATATTATTACCCATTGTTCTACCTCCCACGGTGCTAGGGTTTATTTTACTTATAATATTTTCTCCTAGAAGTGTTGTAGGACAATTTTTTGAAAACATACTACATCTTCCAGTAGTATTCACAATGACAGGTGCAGTAATTGCATCTGTCATTGTTAGTTTTCCGTTAATGTATCAACACACTATTCAAGGATTTAGAAGTATTAACCCGAAAATGCTAAATACTGCTCGCACCATGGGGGCAAGTGAGAATAAAATATTCTATCGTCTAATTTTACCGCTATCTAAACGTTCAATTATAGCGGGTATAATGATGAGTTTTGCACGTGCAATAGGTGAATTCGGTGCAACATTAATGGTTGCAGGCTATATACCCAATAAAACTAACACGTTACCACTTGAAATTTATTTCTTAGTTGAACAAGGTAGAGAGAATCAAGCTTGGTTATGGGTGCTTGTGTTAGTTGCATTTTCAATTACGGTAATTGGTGTATTGAATTTTGCGAATAAAGATAAATATAGGGAGGTAGAGTAGATGTTAGAGTTAAAGCTTCAATATCAATTAAAAAAGACATTCATTGATATTAACATTAACGATACAGTCCCTAAAATTTACGCAATACGAGGGCCTTCTGGAATAGGTAAAACCACAGTGCTAAATATGATAGCAGGCTTAAGAACGCCAGATAAAGCCTATATCAAAATCAATGACAGACTGATTACTGATACTGAGCATAAAGTCAATCTGAAAATACAAAATCGCAAAATTGGCTATTTATTCCAAGATTACCAATTGTTTCCTAATATGACAGTTTACAAAAATATAACTTTTATGTCTAAACCATCTGTCCATATAGATGATTTAATGGATCGACTAAATATTCATCATCTAAAAGAGCAATATCCATCGACACTTTCTGGAGGAGAATCTCAACGTGTTGCTTTAGCTCGAACACTAAGTACGAAACCTGATTTGATTTTATTAGATGAGCCATTTTCAAGTCTAGATGATGCAACGAGAGGTGAAGGAATAAAGTTAATTAAACGTACTTTTAAAGAATGGAAAATACCAATCATCTTTGTCACACATTCTAATTTTGAGGCTGAAGTATTGGCTGATAAAATTATTAAGATAGGTTAATTAAAGCTAGATTGGGATGAAAATAATAAAAATTTAGCGTTATAGCAGATTTATGATTATTATCTAAGTTAATAAGGCACTTATAATAGACTTTTTAAATCTAGTCAACATTGCGGGGGTGGGCCGAAGAATTCATATTGCATTCTGTACCACTCCCGCTTTGTTCGATATAATGATAGAAATGGATATTAACTAGAGAGGGCAATGAATATGACGAGTGAACGTTATTCTAGACAAACTTTGTTTAAAGGAATAGGATACGAAGGACAACAGAAAATTAGTCAAAAACATGTACTCATTGTTGGTATGGGAGCGTTAGGAACTCATGTTGCTGAGGGTCTCGTTCGTGCGGGAATCAAAACACTTTCAATTGTAGATAGAGATTATATTGAATTTAGCAATTTACAACGACAAACATTATTTACTGAAGAAGATGCTAATACTATGTTGCCTAAAGTTGTAGCAGCGGAACGCCATTTAAAAGCATTGCGCCATGACTTGAAACTAAATACTTTTATCACACATGTCGATTATTATTTTTTAGATAAGTATGCTAAACATGTAGATCTTATTATTGATGCGACAGATAATTTTGAAACAAGACAATTAATTAATGACTTTGCTTTTAAAGAGAAAGTACCTTGGATATATGGTGGTGTCGTGCAGAGTACTTATATAGAAGCAGCATTTATTCCAGGAGAGACACCTTGTTTTAACTGTTTAATGCCTCAACTACCAGCAATTAATTTAACTTGTGACACTGTAGGTGTTATACAACCTGCTGTTACGATGACTACAAGTTTTCAATTGCGAGATGCCTTTAAATTATTAACTGAGCAATCAGTGCCTACTAAATTAACTTATGGAGATATATGGGATGGTCAACATTTTACATTTGGTTTTAGCCGTATGTTTAGAAAAGAGTGTCCAACATGTGGTTCAAATCCATCCTTTCCTTATTTAAATAAACAGCATACATTATATGCAACGTTATGTGGTAGAGATACAGTACAATATGATAATGATAAAATTTCCCAGGAAATGGTACGTGAATTTCTTAAGCAACATCACCTTAATTATCGAGAAAACAAATATATGATAATGTTTGAATATAAAGGACATCGAATTGTTAGTTTTGAGGGTGGACGAATGCTTATACATGGTACAACGAAGACGTTAGATGCCATTCATTTAATCAATCAATTATTCGGATAGGAGTGGAATTAATGCATCAACATGATCATGCGAAAGTAGATAGAATGATTCAATGTGCAGTTTTGACTGTATCTGATACTAGGGATAAAGAGACGGATAAAGGTGGTCAACTTGTCCAAACTTTAATACAAGATATCAATGTCGAAGTATTAAATTCAAACTATGCTATTGTCAAAGATGATAAAGTAGCTATTCAATCTCAAATTGAACAATGGTTGGCATCTGATATTGATGTCATAATTACAACTGGTGGAACTGGCATTGCACAAAGAGATGTTACGATAGAAGCGGTTAAGCCACTTTTGGATAAAGAAATCGAAGGTTTTGGAGAATTATTTAGATATTTAAGTTACACAGAGGATGTCGGAACTAAAGCATTGTTATCTAGAGCAGTCGCTGGTTCAGTGAAGAACAAATTAATTTATACTCTACCAGGATCTACTGGAGCTGTGAAATTGGCAATTGAAAAGTTAATCAAGCCAGAATTAAACCATATGTTGCATGAATTGAATAAATAAAAAAATAGTCATGGATTTAAACTTAAATGATAGGTTTCCCTAATTGAAGTTTTGCATCCATGACTTTATTATTTAAATTGAAACATTATATGAGCGCACGAAATAACTTAACGACGATAGTCACCAGATTTACCACCTGATTTTGATTCAAGGTAAGTCTCACCGATAATCATACCTTTATCGACTGCCTTGGTCATATCGTAAACAGTTAAAGCAGTTGCAGAAGCGGCTGTTAATGCCTCCATCTCAACGCCTGTTTTTCCAGTAGTGGAGACAATAGCCGTGATATTTAATGTGTATGTAGTATTATCATTAATTTGCCAGTTAAATTGAACATCTATACCTGTTAAAGGTAGAGGATGACACATAGGTATAATCGTCGATGTGTTTTTAGCTGCCATAATACCAGCAATTTGTGCAGTGTTAAGTACATTGCCTTTTTTATTAGTATTATCTATAATTTGTTGATAAATTGTTTCATTAACAGTAATGCTAGAATGAGCTTGAGCAGTACGTTTAGTAATATTTTTATTTGATACATCTACCATTTTAGCATTACCTTGTTCATTGATATGAGTGAATTTTGACATAATAACCCTCCTGATAGGGTTAGTATATCATGATTTTAAATTATAATTTGGAGATGATAAGTATGTCAGTTGAAAAAAGAAACCCAATACCAGTTAAAGAAGCGATAAATCGTGTTGTTCAACAGGATATATATTTGAATACTGCAGAAGTGAAGTTAGAAGATAGCTTAGGATATGTACTTGCGGAGGATATTGTTGCAACTTATGATATTCCTCGTTTTAATAAATCACCTTATGACGGGTTTGCTATTCGAAGTAAAGATTCTGCTGGTGCATACTCAGAAAATCGTAAACAATTTAAAGTGATTGATCATATAGGCGCAGGTTCAGTTTCAGAGAAAATACTAGGTCAAAATGAAGCAGTACGTATTATGACAGGAGCCCAAATTCCAGAAGGTGCAGATGCAGTAGTCATGTTTGAACAAACAGTTGAGGATGGAGATACGTTTACAATACGTAAGTCATTTGAAGCAAATGAAAATGTATCTCTTAAGGGTGAAGAAACAACAACAGGTGATATTGTCTTGAAAAAAGGTCAAGTCATTAATCCAGGTGCAATAGCCGTTCTTGCAACATATGGTTACTCTAAAGTTCCTGTGACACAACGCCCAAGTATTGCAGTCATTGCAACTGGTAGTGAGCTATTAGATGTGGATGATGAATTACAACCAGGTAAAATACGCAATTCAAATGGTCCAATGATCAAAGCACTATCTGAAAAAGCTGGATTAAACGTTGAAGCATATAAAATTCAACAAGATGATTTGCAAAGTAGTATTTCAGTTGTCAAAGATGCCATGTCAAAACATGACATCGTAATTACTACGGGTGGCGTTTCTGTTGGAGATTTTGACTATCTACCTGAAATTTACAAAGCTGTAAATGCAGAGGTATTATTTAATAAAGTTGCAATGAGACCAGGTAGTGTAACAACCGTAGCTGTTGCAAATGGGCAATATTTATTTGGTTTATCAGGTAATCCATCAGCTTGTTTCACTGGATTTGAATTATTTGTCAAACCTGCGATTCAACATATGATGGGGGCAACTGCCTATTACCCTCAAGTTGTAAAAGCTACCTTAATGGAAGATTTTACTAAGGCGAATCCCTTTACTCGTTTTATTCGAGCATCTGCTACATTTTCACAGAGTGGTGCGACAGTAGTGCCATCTGGATTTAATAAATCTGGTGCAGTAGTAGCAATTGCACATAGCAATTCAATGATTATGTTGCCAGGGGGTACTAGAGGATTTAAAGCAGGTCATACAGTTAATGTTATTTTAACAGAATCGAATGTCTATGAAACGGAAATGACACTATGATTTTGCAAATAGTAGGTTTTAAAAATTCAGGAAAAACAACCTTGATGCAACACACGATACAATTTTTAAAATCTTATGGTTACACAATAGCGACAATCAAGCACCATGGCCACATTGGTGAGGATATAACACTTCAAGAAGACCATGTAGATCATATGAAACATTTTAATGCTGGAGCAGATCAAAGTATTGTGCAAGGTGAACATTATCAACAAACTGTCACGCGTGCATATAAACAAAATCTTACTCAAATGATTGACCAATCTGTTACAATTGATTGTAATATCATTTTGGTTGAAGGTTTTAAAGATGAACATTTTGATAAAGTGGTCGTCTATCAGACTACTGAAGAATTAGAGCGGTTAAAGCAATTAACCGATGTTAAATATTGTTATGATGTTCATGATAAACATGCGTTATCACACTATGATAATTGGTTATTACAATGGATAGAGCAAAGGGATTGACATTTAAATGAAACAATTTGAAATCGTTACTGAACCCATCCAAACAGAACAGTATCGAGAATTTACTATAAATGAACACCAAGGTGCTGTAGTTGTATTTACAGGACATGTAAGAGAATGGACTAAAGGTATTAAAACAGAATATTTAGAATACGAAGCATATATACCTATGGCGGAGAAAAAATTAGCACAAATAGGTGATGAAATTGAAGCGCGTTGGCCAGGAACGATTACAACCATTGTTCATCGCATTGGGCCACTTCAAATTTCAGATATAGCGGTGTTAATTGCAGTTTCATCACCCCATCGTAAAGATGCATATAGAGCTAACGAATATGCTATTGAACGTATCAAAGAAGTCGTTCCAATTTGGAAAAAGGAAATTTGGGAAGACGGTGCAGAGTGGCAAGGACATCAAAGAGGTAGCCACGATCTAGCTACTAAAGGAGAGGACTAACGTGAAGGTATTATACTTCGCTGAAATAAAAGAAATTTTGCAAACTGATAGTGAAACAATTGATATTAATGAATCAATTAACGTTGATGCTTTTAAACAAAATCTGTTTGAGAGACATCCTTCAATTAAATCTAAAAAGTTTCAGGTTGCAGTAAATGAAGAATTTGTACAGGATGAGGATATCATACAACCAACAGACACTGTTGCATTGATTCCTCCAGTAAGTGGAGGTTAACGGGAAATGAAAGCAATTATTTTAGCAGGTGGTCATTCAGAACGTTTTGGTAAGGCAAAGGCATTTGCCGAAATAGATGGACAATTATTTTACCAACGAATTGTTCAAACCTTACAAGAGACTAATATGTTTAATGATATTATTATAAGCACTAATGATCAATTAGCTAATCAATTTAAACATGACAATGTTATTATAGATGACGCTAACAATAAAAATAAAGGGCCACTTGCCGGTATTCATACTGTAATGAAACAATACAACGATGAAGAACTGTTTTTTGTAATATCAGTTGATACCCCTATGGTAACAGGTAAGGCTATTAGTGCTTTATACCAATTTTTAGTATCAAGACTCATAGAAGATCAAATTGATATAGCTGCTTATTCTGAACATAATCGAGTTATACCAACTATAGCCTTTTATCATCCAAATTGTATAAACGTTATGGATGAAGCTTTAGCTTCGAATGACTATAGTTTACGACATGTTTATAATAATGTGACGACAGAATGTTTAGATGTTACTAACATACAATCACCTGAATATTGGTATAAGAATATCAACTATCAAGAAGATTTAGATGACTTGAAACAACAGATAAATCATTAAGGAGGGTCCATTTATGGTTGCACAAATCAAAGATAAATTAGGTCGACCCATTCGCGATTTGCGTATCTCAGTAACAGACCGTTGCAATTTTAGATGTGACTATTGCATGCCTAAAGAAATCTTCGGTGATGACTATGTGTTCCTACCTAAAGATGAGTTATTAACGTTTGAAGAAATGGTTAGAATCGCGAAAGTTTATGCAGAACTTGGCGTGAAAAAGTTACGTATAACTGGTGGCGAACCACTACTTAGACGAAATTTATATCAACTTATAGCTGAGTTAAATCAAATTGATGGTATTGAAGATATCGGTATGACCACTAATGGTCTATTATTAAAAAAACATGGACAAAAATTATACGATGCCGGTTTGCGTCGCATTAATGTTAGTTTAGATGCCATTGATAACGAAGTGTTCCAAGCGATAAATAATCGCAATATCAAAGCAACTACCATTCTAGATCAAATTGATTATGCCGTTTCTATTGGTTTCCATGTTAAAGTAAACGTTGTCATTCAAAAAGGTATTAATGATGATCAAATTATTCCAATGGTAGATTACTTTAAAGATAAGAATATTGAAATCAGATTTATCGAGTTCATGGATGTAGGTAATGATAATGGTTGGGATTTTAGTAAAGTTGTAACTAAAAATGAGATGCTAGATATGATTGAGTCTCATTTTGATATTGAACCAGTCCCCCCAAAATATTTCGGAGAAGTAGCGAAGTACTATAAGCACAAAGATAATGGCGCTCAATTTGGTTTAATTACAAGTGTGTCAGCATCATTTTGTTCTACTTGCACGAGAGCACGATTATCATCTGATGGAAAATTTTATGGGTGTTTATTCAGCACTGTTGAGGGCTTTAATATTAAATCATTTATACGATCAGGCGTAACCGATGATGAATTAAGAGAACAACTTATAACCTTGTGGAATGTTCGAGATGATCGTTATTCAGATGAACGTACAGAGCAAACGGTTAAAAATCGACAACGCAAGAAAATTAATATGAACTACATCGGTGGTTAGATAACATCTCTAGCAATGGTTTATGACTATTGCTAGAGTTTTTTATTTTTGGAAAATATATTCAATTAATAGTTTAAATTTAAAGTAAATCATTATTGAATGTAATACCTATGATTAAAGAATATGATTATCATAATAGCATTGAGTATATGAATAACTGAATTTGTATTAAACATTAATCAGAAAATAAATAAAATTTGTAATAGATTAAATTGTGTATATGTTATATAATTTTATTAAGGAAATTCAATTTATAAAGCTATAACTACATCTTAGAATCTACATTGGAGGGCTTTAATTATGACAACAGAAAAAGTTCAACGTTTTATTGCAGCAGAAAGAGAATTAAGCCAGTTGAAACATTGGTTAAAATCATCGTACAAAATCTCAATAGAGGAATTTGTAGTGTTATTTAAAGTTTATGAAGGTAAGAAAATTAGTGGTAAGGAGTTACGAGATACATTACATTTCGAGATGTTGTGGGATACAAGTAAAATTGATGTAATTATACGTAAAATTTATAAGAAAGAACTCATTTCTAAATTACGATCTGAAACTGATGAACGACAAGTATTTTATTTCTTTAATGCAACGCAACAGAAATTACTTGATAAAATGAAATCTGAAATTGAAGCAATTAGTATTGCTAATTAATAAATTATAAAAAGGGAGTGGGACAGAAATAATATTTTCTCAAAATTTATTTCGTTGTCATACCCCGGCAAGGGTGACTAGGTTTGAAAAAAGCTTGATTCAAGCGCATTTTCAAATCAGTCAGCTACTGACAAAATGATAAAATAGGCTGAGACATTTTATTTTGTCCCAGCCTCTTTCTACATATTAATTTAATTGTGTTTTAACTTTTCGTCCATGAACAATAAAGTAAAGAACGGTACAAAGTGCTGCTACGATAGCCATAATGATATAAACTTCAGTGTAACTAATGAAACCTGTGAATAAGCCTAATAAAGATGGACCAAATCCTATACCTATATCTAAACCAATAAAGTAAGTTGATGTTGCAATACCATATTTATTAGTAGGTGACACTTTAATGGCAATAGCCTGCATAGATGATGATAAATTGCCATAACCAATACCTAAGAAGATACCAGCCAGTAACAACATCCATCCACTATAACTGAACACTAGTATAATAAATGTAATGATAAGTGCAATAAATGCTGGATAAACGACAACATTTTCTGTACGTGCATCAATCATTCGACCTGCAATTGGACGTGTAACTAGAGAAGCGATGGCGTAACAAATAAAGAAGTAACTAGAAGCTTCTAATAAATGTCGTTGTTCTGCAAAAAATTTCAAGAAAGTCAGTATTGAAGCATAGTTTAGTGCAATAACCATCATAACTATTGATACTGGTACTGCTTCTTTTGCAATGAAGTTGTGTATATTGAAGCCTGATGCTTTAGCAATTTTTGCATCTGTATTATTATGAACAGCATCAAAATCAATTTTAATAAATAGTGAAATTATTAAACTGATCACACCTAAAACTACACATATAGCAAATAGTAAATTGATAGAGAATGATTTTAATAATAAGATACCGAAGAATGGGCCTATAGCTGTACCAAGTACTAAACTAAGTGAAAATAGACTAATACCTTCGCTCTTACGCTCAACAGGTGTGACATGTGCTGCAATAGTACCAGTTGCAGTAGTAGCTATAGCAGTCGCAATCCCGTTAATTAGACGTACGAACATTAAGAATGTGATTGATCCAGGAATGAAGTAAAGTAATTGTGTAATCACAAGCAATAATAATCCAGTAATTAATATTTTTTTTGGACCAAATTTATTTACATATTTACCAGTTCCAAATCTACCTATTAAAGAACCGATAATAAATAACCCCACTACTAATCCAGCTAAACTATCTGAGGCATGATAAGTAGACTTACTATAATCTGCAATAATTACTAATAAAAGATACATACATAAATAAACGAAAAAATTGATTGAGAAATTAACTGTAAAGCTTTTCGTGAAAATAGGCTGTTTTATATCCGTGTTTTGAGTCATTCTGATTCCTCCTCTAAAAATGCATGATGAAGTTTGTTCATTACTGAAATAACATTTTCAAGTTCCACGTCAGATAATCTAGCATTTTTAATAAGCTCACGCTGAACTGGTAGTATCTTACGATAAACGTCTACATATAATGTTTGACCTTTATCAGAGAGACTTAATAACTTCTCACGCTTATCTTCCTTACTTGGTTCTACAATTAATAACTCTCTATCAGATAAAACTTTAATAATTTTACGTGTAGTGGGTTTCTCAATAAAGCGACGTTTAGAGATGTGAACTAAAGTCGTTGGAGATGTACTCGCAATATCTCTTAATATCAACCATTGTCCAGGGTGTAAATCAAACTGGTCGAGTATCGATTGCGTTCGTTTCATATATGGACGGTATAAACCAATGAAACTGTTAAAAAATTCATTTGTTAACATAATATACTCCTTCCAAACAAGTTAGCTTTGCTAACTATTTTTTGAACAAAAATAATTATATGCCGTATTTTAAAAAAATGCAATACTAAATAGATAAATTACACGATTAAAAGAAGTAATCTTAAAAGAAGTTTGATAAGATAGATGCAAGTCGAATAATTAAAGGGGAATACGATCAATGGAACTTAGATTTGACCATATTATTCATTATGTAGATAACCTTAAAAACTTTAAATATCCGGGAGAAATTCTAAAAATTAATTCTGGTGGTAAACATCACAAATTTGGAACATTCAATCGTTTATCATATATTAATGAAAATTACATAGAATTGATAGATGTAGAAGATAAAGAAAAATTAAATAAAGAGTCCAAAACAGAAGAGGGTCGAGTTGCTTTTGCGACTAAAATCGTTCAAGACCATTACAAACAAGGGTTTAAAACAATTGCATTAAGAACATCAAATATTGAATTAATAAAAAAATCTTTAGAAGAACGTAACATTGATACGATTGGACCAGTAGAAATGCATAGAGAGAATAAAAAAGGTGATAAAGTAAATTGGAAATTACTTTACATTGCAGACCCTGATTACATGGTAAAGCCACCATTTTTCATAGAATGGGAGGAAAGGGAAGAAGTGCACAATCAGAAATTAGAGCCTCTTTTCCAAAAACAATTTAAAATCCATAAAATAATTATTGATAGTGAAAAACGCTCTAAAACACTATCTAAATGGAAAAAATGGTTCGATGTGACTATCCTTGAAGAAGGAGATAATTATACAGATGTGCAATTAACGGTAGACCATATTATTTACCGTATTCAAGATGGTAAAACGTCAGGCTATAATACGATTATATTTAAAGATACAGAAACGACTGCACCTTACTCAATTATTACGAAAGGTGCGAAATATCGATTCGAGCCTGAAGGTTAGTATAGATAAATATAAGTACTATGGGCGATAAGTGTCATATGAACGATTGAAAGTATTAGAGATAATATGCTGAGATATGTAGTTACTTTAGACTTCCTTAAAAGCAAGAAAAAGATAGTTAAGACGAACGACAGTCCAACGAACATTACTCTTAAACTAAAATATGAAACTGTTAAAGGTTGAGTCATAGTGACAACAATAGCTATCGTGTTAAACAAAATAAATAATATTAATAATAAATATCGCATGTTAAACCTCTTTTTCAAGACTAATTTAAAATTTTAAGTTTATATAGTATATCAAAAATTTAAAACTAGAAATAATATTTTAATCGCACGGCGAGTTTGTCGACACTCAAAGCATGACATTGTATAATTATAATTAATGTAAAGAAAAAGGAGTTTTATAGCATGGAAAAGATGAATATCACTAACCAAGAGCATGATGCGTTTGTGAAAGCTCATCCTAATGGTGATTTATTACAGTTAACAAAATGGGCAGAAACTAAACGCCTAACAGGATGGTATTCAAAGCGTGTGGCAGTGGGTGAAGATGGTGAGATTAAAGGTGTAGGTCAATTATTATTTAAAAAGATACCTAAACTACCATTCACGCTATGTTACGTTTCTCGTGGTTTCGTAACGGATTATAGTGATAAAGCTGCATTGGAACAGTTATTAGAAGAAACTAAAAAAGTAGCTAAAGCAGAAAAAGCCTATGCTATTAAAATTGATCCAGATGTAGAAGTAGATAAAGGTATAGATGCACTTAAAAATTTAAATGCGCTAGGTTTTAAACATAAAGGTTTCAAAGAAGGGCTGTCTAAAGACTATATTCAACCACGTATGACAATGATTACGCCAATAGATAAATCAGATGAGGAAATATTCCAAAGTTTTGAGCGCCGTAATCGTTCTAAAGTAAGACTCTCATTGAAACGTGGTACTAAAGTTGAACGTTCAAATCGAGAAGGGCTTAAAAATTTCGCTGAATTAATGAAAATAACAGGAGAACGTGACGGCTTTTTAACACGTGATTTAAGCTATTTTCAAAATATTTATGACTCACTTCATGAAGATGGCGATGCTGAATTATTCCTTGTGAAATTAGAACCTAAACCTGTCTTAGATGATATTGATAATGAACTTAAGGAACTTGAAAGCGAAAAAACGCAACTTCAAAATAAATACGAGAGAAAGCAAGTTAAAAAGACTAAAAATAAATTAAACGATGTCGAAGCTAAAATTCAAAAATCCATTGAAAGAAAAGACGACATGACTGACTTATTAGCAAAACATCCTAATGGAATTTATTTATCTGGTGCATTGTTAATGTTTGCAGGATCTAAATCATATTACTTATATGGTGCTTCATCGAATGATTACCGTGACTTCTTGCCTAACCATCATATGCAATATGAGATGATGAAGTTTGCGCGTGAACATGGCGCTAAAACATACGATTTTGGTGGAACTGATAATAATCCAGATAAAGACTCTGAACACTACGGTTTATGGGCGTTTAAACGTGTCTGGGGCACTTATTTAAGTGAAAAGATAGGGGAATTTGACTATGTATTAAATCAACCCCTTTATCAATTAATTGAACAAGTTAAACCGCGATTAACAAAAGCTAAAATTAAAATTTCTCGTAAATTAAAAGGCAAATAGTCATTAACGATTAAATTTAAATCTGAACGATTCCACAATAATCATTGTGACGTTCAGATTTTTTTAGGATAATAGGAATGATTAAAAAATAAAAATATTATAGCTTTTTAAAAGAAAAAGAATGGGGGAAGTAAATAAGTGATAAAGAAGATGTTAACGTTCTCGTTGGGAAATAAATTCGCAATTTTCTTAATGGTTGTTTTAGTAATATTAGGAGGCGTATATTCTAGTGCTAAATTAAAATTAGAATTACTTCCAGATGCTGAAAATCCAGTTATATCTGTACAAACAACAATGCCAGGTGCTACACCTCAAACAACCCAAGATGAGATTAGTTCTAAAATTGATAACCAAGTACGATCTTTAGCATATGTTAAAAGTGTAGAGACACAGTCGATACAAAATGCATCAATTGTAACTGTTGAATATAATAATGGTACAGACATGGATAAAGCTGAAGAAGTATTAAAGAAAGAAATAGATAAATTAGACTTTAAAGATGGGGTTAGTGAGCCAGAATTAACACGAAATTCCATGGATGCATTCCCAATCGTAGCCTATTCATTTACTAATAAAAATGATGACTTAAAAACCACAACAAAAGAAATTAATGACCAACTTATTCCTAAATTACAAACAGTTGATGGCGTTCAGAATGCTCAACTTAATGGTCAAACAACGAGACAAGTTACATTGAAATTTAAACAAAACAAATTAGATGAAGCGGGACTAACAGCTGATGACGTAGAAAATTACATAAAAACAGCAACTCGAGAAACACCTCTTGGATTATTTCAATTTGGAAAAAATGAAAAATCTTTAGTAGTTGATGGTCAATTTAAATCTGTTAAAGCACTCAAAGACTTAGAAATCCCATTAACAATAAGTGGTCAGAGTCAATCAGGTAGTAGTGATGATCAATCAGGTAGTGAGATGAGTAGTACTGGAGATAATGCATCATCTTCAAGTTCTCAATCTCAAATGAGTAATCAATCTCAAGCTTCAAATGGAGAAATGCCAAGCGTACCATTAAGTGAATTAGCAACAATAACTGTAGGAGATGAACGTGAGTCAATTTCTAAGACGAACGGAAAAGATGCAGTTAATGTACAAATTATGAAAGCACAAGATGCTAACACAGTTCAAGTTGCTAAAGAAGCTCAAAATAAAATTGATGAATTTGTAAAAAATAATGATGACATAAAAGCTACAAAAACCATGGATACTGCTAAACCAATTGAAGATTCATTATATACAATGGTTGAAAAAGCAGCTTTAGGAACGATTGTCGCAATTATAGTTATCTTATTATTCTTGAGAAATATTAGAACCACGGCTATCTCAATTGTTTCCATTCCGCTTTCGATTTTAATAGCACTTATCGCATTAAAATTAAGTGATGTATCGCTAAACATTTTGACATTAGGTGCATTAACAATTGCTATCAGTCGTGTGATAGATGACTCAATTGTTGTTGTAGAGAATATTTATCGAAGATTATCAGATCCTAAAGAAGAATTGTCTGGCAACAATTTAGTCATTAGTGCAACAAGAGAAGTATTTAAACCGATTCTATCTTCTACAATTGTTACTATAATCGTGTTCTTACCACTAGCATTTGTGTCAGGGTCAGTTGGTGAAATGTTTAGACCTTTCGCACTAGCAATTGCATTTAGTTTATTAGCATCTTTACTTGTATCCATTACTGTGGTGCCAGCATTGGCTTCTACATTTTTCAAAAAAGGTATTAAGTTAAAACGTAATTCTCAACGTCAGAATGATAGAGGACTAGGTGTTGTAAGCAAGAGTTATCGTAAAATTTTAAACTGGTCATTAAATCATAAATGGATTGTCTTGGTTATTAGTGTCGTAATTCTAGTTGGAAGCATTGCGTTAGGTGGCGCAAAATTAGGTACAAGCTATATTTCAACTGGTGATGATAAATTCTTAGCCGTAACTTATACACCTAAACCCGGTGAAACTGAAAAATCTGTTTTAGATCATGCAAAGCAAGCACAAAAATATTTACAATCCAAGGATAAAGTAAAAACAGTTCAATATTCAGTGGGAGGTCCATCACCAGCAGACCCAACTGGTAGTACAAATAGTATGGCTATTATGCTTGAATATGACAAAGATACACCTAACTTTGAAGAAGAGCCTGATAAAGTTATCTCTCATTTATCAAAAATGAATCAACCAGGTGAATGGAAAAATCAAGACATGGGTAATGGTTCTGGTAATGATTCAGTTGAAGTTACAGTCAAAGGGCCATCTACGAATGCAATTAAAGATACAGTTGCTAAAGTAGAGCAAAAGATGAAATCAGTAAACGGAATCACCAATGTAAAATCAGATTTATCGCAAACCTATGATCAATATGAAATTAAAGTAGATCAAAATAAAGCAACAGAGAAAGGTATTTCTGCAGGACAATTAGCATTAAATTTAAATGAGAATTTGCCTGAAAAGACGATTACTACAGTTAAAGAAAATGACAATAAAGTCGATGTTAAAGTAAAACAAAACAAGCAGACGTATTGGTCTCGAAATAAATTAAATAATATGGAATTAAAATCACCAACAGGTGAAACGGTAAAACTTAAAGATATAGCCGAACTAGAACGTACAACTACGCCAAGTAAATTAGTTCAAGAAGATGGTGACTACGCAACAACTGTTTCCGGTAAAATTACTGATTCAGATGTAGGTGGTGTATCTAGTAAGGTAATGAATAAAATCAATAATATAGATAAACCAGACAACGTTAAAGTTAATGTGGGTGGTGCTACAGATGATATTAATCAAGCAATGACGCAATTGGCATTCGCCATGTTAGTAGCTATCGTTATCGTATATTTAGTATTAGTCATCACATTTAAAGGTGGCTTAGCACCTTTCACAATACTATTCTCACTACCATTTACTATTATTGGTGTCGTATTAGCATTATTAATTACAGGTGAAACAATATCTGTTCCAAGTTTAATTGGAATGTTAATGTTAATCGGTATCGTAGTAACCAATGCTATAGTGTTAATTGATCGTGTGATAACAAATGAACATGAAGGTATGTCAATGAAGGAAGCGTTGTTAGAAGCGGGTGGCACTCGTATAAGACCTATTCTTATGACTGCCATTGCAACAATTGGTGCATTATTGCCTTTATTATTTGGACAAGATAGTTCAATATTGATTTCAAAAGGTATGGCAGCAACTGTAATCGGAGGATTGATTTCGTCTACACTTCTTACATTAATTGTTGTTCCCGTAATTTACGAAATTCTTTTTACACTTAAAGGTAAGTTAACAAGAAAATAAAAAACAAAAGCCTGGGACATTATGATATGCTCCCTTCAAAGTTTTCATTTTTTCAATGTTTACTTTGAAGGGGCATATCATTAATCAATGACTCAGGCTATAACTTTATATTGGCTGTAGTTGACTGAATTATACTAATTTAATACATGATAAAAGTTAAAATAACATAAATGATAAATAATATAACTGATAAAATATTTAAAATTGAAACAGCTTTAGTATCATGTTTCAATTCTTTGAATGCGGTTACTTCAACATTACCAACAAGTAATGCTAAAACAATAAATACCCACCAGTTTTCAGCAGGGAATTGTAAAGTTGTAACTGCTAGTACAAACAGTAATAATACACCCATAATAATGCGTAAAATGCGAGTAATAATCGAATGCATTTTAAAAATGCTTATGTAACTAACGATGAGATATAAAATAGGCAATAATAATAAGTAAAGTTTCACCTGTTGTCTTCCTTTCTATAATGAACCTTAGACAAAATATAATTTTGACACTATATAACAAATTCGAAGTTGCTGATTGAATTACTGAATAGAAATCATACTAGATTTACACAACTTTAATCATCTCATAAGATAGAAAAATTATTTATTTCTGACGTAACTTTGAACGTATCTCAGAGATTTGTAATTCAATATCTTCAAGTTGCTTAACGAGAGGGTCTATATTTTGATTTAAAGATTCCCGTTTCTCGAGGTCATTTTGTAAACGAACATAATCATACTTCAATTCATCTAATTGTGATTCTAAATTCATTAATCTTAAACCCCTTTAATTTCAAAATTTAACAATCACATTGAATTATATCATGAAACAATCCTCTTCTAAAAATGAAGTAAATTATGTTAAAGTAATTAACTGTAATAATAATGTTAAAAAGAAGGAAGGAACTATCGTGACAGAGCAGTTTATAATGATTATTCTTTTAATCGCATTAGGTTATTTATTGAAACGTATAAACTTTTTAAAAGCGGCAGATAGTCAGGTATTATCAACATTAGTACTCAATGTCACACTACCTTCTTTAGTCATTGTCAATCTCAATAGTGCAGAATTAGATTTTTCATTTTCGATATTACCTATAATGATGATTGTGTATGGCGTCCTTGCTAAATTCACTGTATTGTGGCTGTTTAATAAGCATAACAATCATATAAAAGGTACAGTTGGAATGATGACTGCATCACTTAATATAGGTTTATTTGCATATCCACTCGTTGATACGATTTGGCCAAAAAATGGAATGATTTATTTTGGAATGGCTGATATAGGTGGGGCGATTATTATGTTTGGAGTAACTTATTTTGTAGGAAGCTATTTCAGTCAAGGTGGAGATCAGTTTGATTTTAAATTTTTAGGCAAAAAATTAATTACTTCTGTGCCCCTTGTCACATATATCGTCATGTTTACTCTAAATATGTTAAATATTCATTTGCCTAAAGTATCAATTGATTTTTTCACTATAATATCTAAAGCGAATATGCCACTATCAATGATTCTTTTAGGTGTTATGCTTAATTTTAAAATTGAACGTCATTTCCTACCAATCGCAGTTAAATATTTATTAGCCCATTATGGTTTAGGTTTATTAGCTGGTTTACTCGTTCATTTCTTCTTACCTGTTTCAGATAATATGATTAAAACGACATTACTCATTGCTTGGTTATTACCAGTAGGAGTAGCGATTATTCCGTATTCTATTCAATTTAAATACAAGACATTGCCTTTAGTAGGTATGGTTACTAACATTTCGATTATATTGAGTATAATCATTTTATATGTTTACCAAGCGATATTTATTTGAATAAATATGAAAAAAGCAAGCAATTCTACTTTAAGGATTGCTTGCTTTTTACTGCATAGTGCTTGAAATTTAACCTTTACCACCCATAAAGGCAGGGTAGTTAGTCATACCACCATCAACGTAAATTGTAGTACCGTGAATATAGTTCGCTAAATCTGAAGCTAAGAATAATGCCACATTAGCTACATCTTGAGCTTCACCAATTTCTTTAGCTGGAATCATTTCCAATGTCTCAGCACGAGTTTCTGGATCAGAGAATTTCTCCTTAGTATGCTCAGTGACTATCGCACCTGGAGAAATGTTGTTTATGCGTATACCATATTGTGCGTATTCCATAGACATTGTTTCCATCATTAACTTTAAGCCACCCTTACTAGCAGCATAATTGACATAATTAGGCCATGGAATCGTATCATGTACACTTGATGTATTGATGATTATTCCTTTTTTATCTTCTTTTAAAAATTGATTAACTGCTTCTCTAGAACCTACGAATGCACCAGTTAAATTAATATCTATCATTTTTTGCCATTCATCAACTGACATTTTATGGGTTGGGATAGGTTTTTCAAATCCTGCATTATTTATCATAATATCTAGCGTGCCAAATTCTTTAACAGCAGATTGAACTAATCGTTTTACATCTTCCTCGACAGCCACATCAGCTTGTACGGCAATTGCTTCACCACCAGCATTACTAATCATATGCTTAATTTCTTCAATTTCATCTAAATGACGGTCAGAGCGATAATTTAAAACTACTTTTGCTTTTGATTTACCAAAGTTTTCTGCAAAGGATTTACCAATACCACTCCCAGCACCAGTTATAATTACGACTTTACCTTCTAAATCTGAAAACATTTTGGTTCCTCCTTTGTAATGTTAATTTATTTAAGATTTCCGAGTATAAATGCGGCGATAACGATTAAGATTATACCAGACCAAATTCCAATCATTTGGCGTTTGTCTTTTTTCTCACCTAGTAAGAAAATACCACCTAATGTAGAAACGATTACGAGTAATTGTGATAATGAGAAACTTGTTGCAACACCAACTTTAGGTTGTGAATAGAACATAAATAAGTTACCAATCGCCCATACAACACCTGGTATTAAGTTAAGGGCTGTAGATTTAATATTAGTTTCATGTTTCATTGATAACAAGAAGCCACCTATAGCCATACCAATTGATTGGAAGAATAATGCATCAGTACCACTGACACCAAAGATATCGGCTATTACTACATATCCGACATAACCAATTGTTGAAATTACTAATATTAACATTGCTTTCTTAAATTCTGGATCATTCGATTTTCCTTCATTTTTACCGCGTAAAGAGGTTAACGCGATACCTGTAACTAATAGAACCATGGCAATAATTCCCATTGTTACTTGAATACCAGTACTCCATTCTCCAAGAAAAATAGCACTAAATAATGTAGTACCAACTAATTGCATACCTGTAGAAATAGGCATTGTTTTAGAAACACCAATTAAACTAATTGAACGTAATTGGTTACCTTGTCCAAAGGCCCACAAAGCACCTGAAATTAAACCAACAATGATCACTGTTAAATTATCAAATTGTGCTTTACCAATTAAGAGCAATACAATACCAACTATAAGTGCACCTAATGTTGTACCTCTTATTTGGTTGTAAGGTCCGCCCCCAACAAAAACATTAATTAAAACGACACTCCCCCAAAATAGGGCAGGTAATAATGCGATAAGTATATCTATAAATTGCATTATGTAAACACTCTCCTTATTTATTTACTTCAAGTGTTTCCTTCCTATAACACTCGAGAACATTTTATCTAAAAAAAATAACTTTTAAAATGTAAACGCTCATACGTTGAAGTAAATAAAAAAAGCATATTAAGATTTAATGTGTAATTATCTTAATATGCTTTAATGGTATGCTAGTAATTCAATTGACTTGGATCAATTTTATATTTAGTATATTCACTTTCAATTTCGAATCCCAGTTCATTAAATCGTTCAACTAAAGTGGCGTTTTTACTACGTATTTTAAAATAAACTTTATCAATAGAATAATGCTCAAATGCATAATGAATTGCATATGAAAGTAAGTCAAATGCTATCCCTTTGAGACGATAATCAGTATGTGAACTAAAATATCGTATTTCAGCTAGTGATGATAGCGTGTCTATTTGTAAATAAAGGTATCCTTTTAACAAGCCTTCACTAACAAATAAAAATAATCGGTTATGTTCATCTAAAGTATTGACTATTTCTTTAGGAGTTAATGCGTTGTGTCTAAATGTCTGTTCGTGTAACTTACTGAAAGCTCTTTGGAACCCTGGTTGATATTCAATGATATTGAAATCTGACTCGGGTTCATTTAATGATTTATAAACATTTAAATAGTAATCTGTGAAGTTATAATTAGCATGAATTAGCTTCATTAAAGGTTTTGAATCTTGTGCACAATCATTATAAGAGAAGTTAAAAGTAGCATGATCAGATTGTGATTCCATTAATGTCGAAAATAATGAGATAAAATGATTATCTGTAAGAGTAAAATCTTTACTAACAAATGGTCCAATAACTTTGTATTTATCTTCTTCATATAAAAATCCAGTGATTAATGCGACAATTGAATCATCTTCTATTAAACAGAAAACACCAGTAGTATGGATAGATTCATTTAGTAACTGTTCTACATCACCTTTAGACGTATGAAGTTTATATATATAAGACGCAAGGGTGTCTGATGATGTATTAATAAAAGATATGATTTGGTTCAGGTTGCTTACTTTGACTATGTCCATAGCGTACCTCCATTTCAATATCATTTTGTTAAATTAATTATAAGTTTATTTATTAGTAATTGAAAGTTTAGACTATTGTCTATCATGTTACAATTGTATTTAAATCAAATACATGTACTAAGAGATCTTTTATTGAAAGGAAAGTTCTATGAAATCATTAATTTTGGCAGAGAAACCATCCGTAGCTAGAGATATAGCTGAGGCGATGAACATAAAGGGAAAACGTAATGGATATATTGAAAACGAAAAGTATGTTGTCACATGGGCATTGGGTCATTTAGTCACTAATGCACAACCGGAACACTATGATAAAGCGTACAAGGAATGGAAACTTGAAGATTTACCTATTATTCCGAAGCGCATGCAAACAGTAGTTATTGGTAAAACAAGTAAACAATTTAAAACTGTTAAGTCACTGATTTTAGATAAAAAAGTGAAAGAAGTTATTATAGCAACTGATGCTGGAAGAGAAGGGGAACTAGTTGCACGGTTAATATTGGATAAAGTTCATAATAAAAAGCCAATTAAGCGCTTGTGGATTAGCTCCGTAACTAAAAAAGCAATTCAAGAGGGATTTAAAAAGCTTAAAGATGGACGTGAATTTCAGCATCTTTATGAAGCAGCATTAGCTAGAAGTGAAGCGGATTGGATTGTGGGTATCAATGCAACACGTGCATTAACGACGAAATATGACGCTCAATTATCATTGGGTCGAGTTCAAACACCAACAATCCAATTAGTTAATGCTAGGCAACAAGAAATCAATCATTTTAAAGCGAAGAAATATTATACACTATCTACTGAAATAGGTGGATTAACTTTCCAATTAAGTACAAATAAACAGCACATGACTATGGAAGACGCAACGCAAATTGCTAATGAAATAAAACATGTAGAAGGTAATGTTGATAGTGTTGAAAAGAAAGTTAAAAAAAGTCATCCTAAGCCTCTGTATAACTTAACTGATTTGCAACAAGAGGCATACCAACGATACAAAATGGGGCCTAAGGAAACACTTAATACCATTCAAAATTTATATGAACGCCATAAAGTTCTTACCTACCCACGTACAGATTCTAATTATTTAACAGATGATATGGTGGATACTATTAAAGAACGACTTTATGCTTTATTAGCAACTGACTATAAATCACAAGTCAAATCATTGTTGGGGCAATCTTATTCAAGTAAAATGCGGATCTTTAAAAATCATAAAGTATCAGATCATCACGCAATTATTCCAACAGAAGTACGTCCAGATATGCAAAGTTTGAGTAACAGAGAAAGTAAGATATATATGATGGTAGCTGAAAGGTTCCTAGAATCATTAATGGCACCTCATGAATATGAAGCGGTTAGAGTTAATGTTACTGTTGGCCAACATATTTTCGCTTTTAATGAAAAAGTCACACGTCAACTAGGTTATAAAGCACTTAAAATGAACAATGATAATGTGGTAAAGAAAGTTGCTTTTCAAAAAGGAGAAAAGTATCACCTTCAAAGTTTAAAAGTAAATGAACATGAAACGACACCACCTGATTACTTTAACGAAGGCTCATTGCTAAAAGCCATGGAGAACCCTCAAAATTATATACAACTTAAAGAAAAGAAACATGCTAACACACTGAGACAAACTGGAGGGATTGGCACAGTTGCTACAAGAGCGGATATAATTGAGAAACTATTTAATCTTAATGCAATCGAATCTAGAGATGGCAAAATCAAAGTAACATCTAAAGGAAAGCAAATTCTGGATTTAGCGCCTCAAGAATTAACATCTCCATTATTAACTGCCGAGTGGGAAGAGAAACTATTATTAATAGAAAAAGGAAGATATAATTCTCGACACTTTATTGACGAAATGAAGGCATTTACTCAATCGATTGTAAATACTATTAAAAATAGCGAGCAAAAGTATAAGCATGATAATTTAACTACTACTGAATGTCCGACATGCGGAAAATTCATGATTAAAGTTAAAACTAAAAATGGACAAATGTTAGTATGTCAAGATCCCACATGTAAAACTAAAAAGAATGTCCAACGTAAGACAAATGCACGTTGTCCAAATTGTAAGAAGAAAATGACATTATTTGGACGTGGAAAAGATGCAGTTTATCGATGTGTCTGTGGTCATACTGAAACACAAGAACAGATGGATAAACGATTCAAAAATAAATCCAGTGGTAAAGTATCTAAAAAAGAAATGAAAAAGTATATGAATAATGAGGACTCACTTGAGAATAATCCGTTTAAAGATGCATTAAAAAACTTGAAATTATAGTTAAAAATCGAACTTAATCATATTTGTTGGTAAAAAAGTTCGTTTTTAGTATTGTGTTTTTCGAAAAGTAATATTAAAATATTAAAGTATTTTAATAAAAGGAGTTTAAAACCGTGAAAAAATACTTTCAATTCGACGAGTATGATACTAATTATAAGAAAGAGATAATCGGTGGTATCACAACTTTCTTATCAATGGCATACATTTTAGCTGTAAATCCTCAAGTATTAAGTTTAGCAGGTGTTAAAGGTGTATCAGGTGACATGAAGATGGATCAAGGAGCTATTTTCGTGGCAACTGCTTTAGCAGCGTTTGTTGGTTCTTTATTTATGGGACTTATTGCAAAATATCCAATAGCACTTGCGCCAGGAATGGGACTTAACGCGTTCTTTGCTTTTACAGTAGTTTTAACGATGGGAATTCCTTGGCAAATAGGTTTAACTGGCGTGCTTTGCTCAGGTATATTCTTTGCTATACTTACAGCAACCGGTCTTCGAGAGATAATAATCAATGCTATTCCATATCAAATGAAAATGGCTGTATCTGCTGGTATAGGATTATTTATTACCTTTGTTGGTTTACAAAGTGCTGGCATCATTGTGAAAAATGACTCAACATTAGTTACATTAGGTCATTTAACAAAAGGTCCAGTTTTATTAGCAATCTTTGGTATTGCGATTACAATTATTTTATATGCTAGAAAAGTACCAGGTTCAATTTTTATAGGTATGATTATAACTGCTATAGTTGGAATGATAACTGGATTAATACATACACCTTCTGGCGTAGTTGGTAAAATCCCTAGTATAACACCAACATTCGGTGCAGCATTTGAAGCCTTTAAGGATCCAAGTCAATTATTTACGATTCAATTTTTAATTGTAATTTTAACTTTCTTCTTTATAGATTTCTTTGATACTGCTGGAACATTAGTGGCGGTAGCTACTCAAGCAGGTATTATGAAAGATAATAAGCTTCCTAGAGCAGGTAGAGCTTTATTTGCTGACTCTTTAGCTACTATTGTTGGTGCCATTTTTGGTACAACAACAACTACATCTTATATTGAATCTACTTCTGGTGTAGCTGTGGGTGCGAGAACAGGTTTTGCTAGTATCGTGACAGGAATTTGTTTCCTATTAGCATTATTCTTTAGTCCGTTAATTGAAATTGTTACAAGTGCAGTAACTACACCTGCATTAGTAGTAGTTGGGATTTTAATGGCAGCTAACTTTGCAGAAATAAATTGGAAGAAATTTGAAGTTGCAGTTCCAGCATTTATAACAATTATTATGATGCCACTATCATATTCAATTGCGACTGGTATCGCTTGCGGATTTATATTTTATCCAATAACTATGCTTATCACAAAAAAACACAAAGAAGTACATCCAATTATGTATTTCTTAATGGTACTATTTATTTTATATTTCGTATTTGTACACGGTTAATAAGGAAAAGGACGATGCTCTATTAAGAGACATCGTCCTTTTTTTACCATTTATTTGAATGATCATCTTTGTACTGAGTATAAATGACTTTTGCATCTTTATTACGAATATAGGTAGGTGCGCTCAATACTATAAAAATAAAGAAGACCAGTAAGAAAAATAACACCCAATGAACAAACATTCCTACAATTGGAATAAATGCAATGAAAGATCCCACAAAACCAATTACTGGAATAATTGACATAGGCTTTATTGCATTTTGATTATCAACTAAAAGAATAATTGCTAGTATGAGATATAAAAAAGCATTAATTAACAATGGTTGCCAACCAAAACCTAATATAAAGCTTCCGCCTAGAAAAGGAATGCCATAGAAAAATTCACATATTAATAAGAAGAAACTTATTAGGGCAAGAGCTACTTTAGTATTTCTTTTCAATATAACTACGCCTCCAACTATTTATTAAAAACAAATTTTAAATTCCTACTATTATAATAGTAGAAGCTTAATTTAAGACTTAACTTATATACATTATAAAGTAAAAATAAAAAAAGGGAAAAATTTACTTAAAATGGTTGATGTACAAAACTATTTAAAGTACAATACTTAGGTATGTGTTAGACAAAGTACAAAAAGTTACAGAAAAACCTTGATTTATCACCGTTTTTCCTGTAACATATCTAATGTTGGACTTGATGAAAGCGATGAAGCGAAAGGTTACTGACACACCCGGCCGCTTTGCCATGGCGTTGTGTGAGATAGTTTTCGTGGAGAAGTCTATCACTTTTAAAGTAGACGAATAAGGAGGGAAAATTATGGCAAAACAAAAAATCAGAATCAGATTAAAAGCTTACGATCACCGTGTGATTGATCAATCAGCAGAGAAAATTGTTGAAACTGCAAAACGTTCTGGTGCAGAAGTTTCTGGACCAATTCCGTTACCAACTGAAAAATCAGTTTATACAATTATCCGTGCGGTGCATAAGGACAAAGATTCACGTGAACAATTCGAACAACGTACTCATAAACGTTTAATCGATATTGTTAACCCAACACCAAAAACAGTTGATGCCCTAATGGGATTAAACTTACCATCTGGTGTAGACATCGAAATTAAATTATAATAGAAAATTTTAGGAGGTGGACTTTCGATGACCAAAGGAATCTTAGGAAGAAAAATTGGGATGACTCAAGTATTCGGAGAAAACGGTGAATTAATCCCAGTTACAGTAGTAGAAGCAAGTCAAAACGTAGTATTACAAAAGAAAACTGAAGAAGTAGATGGTTATAACGCTATCCAAGTAGGTTTTGAAGACAAAAAAGCATACAAAAAAGATGCCAAATCTAATAAATATGCTAATAAACCAGCTGAAGGTCACGCTAAGAAAGCGGGCGCAGCACCTAAGCGCTTCATTCGTGAATTCAGAAACGTTAATGTTGATGAATACGAAGTAGGTCAAGAAGTCACAGTTGATACTTTTGAAGCTGGAAACATTATTGATGTAACAGGAACTTCAAAAGGTAAAGGTTTCCAAGGTGCTATTAAACGTCATGGCCAAGCTCGTGGACCAATGGCTCACGGCTCTCATTTCCATAGAGCGCCAGGTTCAGTAGGTATGGCTTCAGATGCTTCAAGAGTATTCAAAGGCCAAAAAATGCCTGGACGTATGGGTGGAAATACAGTTACTGTTCAAAACTTAGAAGTAGTTCAAGTTGATACAGAAAACAATGTAATTTTAGTAAAAGGTAACGTACCTGGACCTAAAAAAGGTTTCGTAGAAATCCAAACTTCAATTAAAAAAGGTAATAAATAATAAGTAGCGAAAGGAGGAAAAGCATAATGGCAAATTATGATGTATTAAAAGTAGACGGATCTAAATCAGGTTCTGTTGAATTAAGCGATTCAGTATTCGCTATTGAACCAAACAACAGTGTTCTTTTCGAAGCAATTAACTTACAACGTGCTTCATTACGTCAAGGAACTCACGCAGTTAAAAATCGTTCAGCTGTACGTGGTGGCGGACGTAAACCATGGAGACAAAAAGGTACAGGACGTGCGCGTCAAGGTACAATTCGTGCTCCACAATGGCGTGGTGGTGGTATCGTATTCGGACCAACACCAAGAAGCTATGCATACAAAATGCCTAAGAAAATGCGTCGTTTAGCATTACGTTCTGCATTATCTTTCAAAGTTAAAGAAAACAACTTCACTATCGTTGATAATTTTGGTTTTGAAGCTCCAAAAACAAAAGAATTCAAAAATGTATTAACTACACTCGAACAACCTAAAAAAGTGTTAGTAGTTACTGATAGCGAAGACGTAAACGTTGAATTATCTGCACGTAACATTCCTGGCGTACAAGTTAGTACAGCTCAAGGATTAAACGTTTTAGATATTACTAGCGCTGACAGTGTTATTATTACTGAATCAGCTGCGAAAAAAGTTGAGGAGGTGCTCGGATAATGGAAGCAAGAGATGTTCTTAAGCGCCCCGTAATCACTGAAAAATCTTCTGAAGCAATGGCTGAAGATAAATATACTTTTGACGTAGATACTCGTGCTAATAAAACACAAGTTAAAATTGCAGTTGAAGAAATTTTCGACGTTAAAGTTGCAAATGTAAACATCATCAACTACAAACCTAAGAAAAAACGTATGGGCCGTTACCAAGGCTATACAAACAAAAGAAGAAAAGCAATTGTTACTTTAAAAGAAGGTTCAATTGACTTATTCAACTAAACAATAAAATAAAAGTTACCATTAAGGAGGTAAGCGACAATGGCTCTTAAAAAATATAAGCCAATAACAAATGGTCGTCGTAATATGACTAGTTTAGATTTCGCAGAAATCACGAAATCTACTCCTGAAAAGTCATTATTACAACCGCTACCGAAAAAAGCGGGTCGTAACAACCAAGGTAAATTGACAGTTCGTCATCATGGTGGAGGACATAAACGTCAATACCGCGTTATCGATTTCAAACGTAATAAAGATGGAATCACTGCAAAAGTTGATTCAATCCAATATGATCCAAACCGTTCAGCTAACATTGCTTTATTAGTATATGCTGATGGTGAAAAACGATATATTATTGCTCCAAAAGGATTACAAGTAGGCCAAGTAGTTGAGAGTGGTGCAGATGCTGACATTAAAGTTGGTAACGCATTACCATTACAAAACATTCCAGTTGGTACTGTAATTCATAATATCGAATTAAAACCTGGTAAAGGTGGACAATTAGCTCGTTCAGCGGGTGCAAGTTCACAAGTACTTGGTAAAGAAGGTAAATACGTACTAATCAGATTACGTTCTGGTGAAGTTCGTATGATCTTATCAACTTGCCGTGCTACAATTGGTCAAGTTGGTAACTTACAACATGAATTAGTTAATGTTGGTAAAGCAGGACGTTCTAGATGGAAAGGCATCCGTCCTACAGTTCGTGGTTCAGTAATGAACCCTAACGATCACCCACACGGTGGTGGTGAAGGTCGTGCACCTATCGGTAGACCATCTCCAATGTCACCATGGGGTAAACCAACGCTTGGTAAGAAAACTCGTCGTGGTAAAAAATCATCAGACAAACTTATCGTTCGTGGACGTAAGAAAAAATAATAACAACTTATTTGGGTGTGCGGCTTAATTGCTGCACGCACACAATAAGAAGGGAGGCGCCCAAATGGCTCGTAGTATTAAAAAAGGACCTTTCGTCGATGATCATTTAATGAAAAAAGTAGAAGCTCAAGACGGAAGTGAAAAGAAACAAGTAATCAAAACATGGTCTCGTCGTTCTACAATTTTCCCAAATTTCATCGGTCATACTTTTGCAGTATACGATGGTCGTAAACATGTACCTGTTTATGTAACTGAAGATATGGTAGGTCACAAATTAGGTGAATTTGCTCCAACTCGTACATTTAAAGGACATGCTGCAGACGATAAAAAAACTAGAAGATAATAAATAGAAGTAGAGGAGGAAATCCTAATGGAAGCAAAAGCGGTTGCTAGAACAATCAGAATCGCACCTCGTAAAGTAAGATTAGTTCTTGACTTAATTAGAGGTAAAAATGCTGGAGAAGCTATTGCTATTTTAAAATTAACTAACAAAGCTTCATCACCAGTAATTGAAAAAGTATTAATGTCCGCTTTAGCAAATGCTGAACATAACTATGACATGAACACTGATGAATTAGTTGTTAAAGAAGCATATGCAAATGAAGGACCAACTTTAAAACGTTTCCGTCCACGTGCACAAGGTCGTGCAAGTGCTATCAATAAACGTACAAGCCACATTACAATCGTCGTAAGTGACGGTAAAGAAGAAGCTAAAGAAGCTTAATAACTATTTAAGGAGGGAACACTGTGGGTCAAAAAATTAATCCTATCGGACTTCGTGTCGGAATCATCCGTGACTGGGAAGCTAAATGGTATGCTGAAAAAGATTTCGCTTCACTTTTACACGAAGATTTAAGAATCCGTAAATTCATTGATAACGAATTAAAAGAAGCATCAGTTTCTCACGTTGAAATCGAACGTGCTGCTAACCGTATTAACATTGCTATTCACACTGGTAAACCAGGTATGGTAATTGGTAAAGGCGGATCAGAAATTGAAAAACTTCGTAATAAATTAAACAACTTAACTGATAAAAAAGTACACATCAACGTTATCGAAATCAAAAAAATTGATATCGATGCTCGTTTAGTTGCTGAGAATATTGCACGTCAATTAGAAAACCGTGCTTCATTCCGTCGTGTACAAAAACAAGCTATTTCAAGAGCTATGAAACTTGGTGCTAAAGGTATCAAAACTCAAGTATCAGGTCGTTTAGGCGGAGCTGACATTGCTCGTGCTGAACAATATTCAGAAGGAACTGTTCCACTTCATACTTTACGTGCTGACATCGATTATGCACATGCTGAAGCAGACACTACTTACGGTAAATTAGGTGTTAAAGTATGGATTTATCGTGGTGAAGTTCTTCCTACTAAGAATACTAGTGAAGGAGGAAAATAATAATGTTACTACCAAAACGTGTTAAATATCGTCGTCAACATCGTCCTAAAACAACTGGTCGTTCAAAAGGCGGTAATTATGTAACATTTGGTGAGTATGGATTACAAGCTACTACAACATCTTGGATCACATCTCGTCAAATCGAATCTGCTCGTATTGCTATGACACGTTACATGAAACGTGGCGGGAAAGTTTGGATTAAAATCTTCCCTCATACACCATATACTAAAAAACCTTTAGAAGTACGTATGGGTGCTGGTAAAGGTGCCGTTGAAGGCTGGATCGCTGTTGTAAAACCAGGTAGAATTTTATTCGAGGTTGCAGGCGTATCAGAAGAAGTTGCTCGTGAAGCATTACGTTTAGCAAGTCACAAACTTCCAGTGAAAACTAAGTTTGTAAAACGTGAAGAATTGGGTGGTGAAACAAATGAAAGCTAAGGAAATTAGAGACTTAACCACTTCAGAAATCGAAGAACAAATCAAATCTTCAAAAGAAGAGCTTTTTAACCTACGCTTTCAGTTAGCTACAGGTCAATTAGAGGAAACTGCACGTATTCGTACAGTTAGAAAAACAATTGCACGTCTAAAAACTGTTGCTCGTGAAAGAGAAATCGAAGAAAGCAAAGCTAATCAATAATATATTCGAAAGAGGAGGTTACAAAAGTGAGTGAAAGAAACGATCGTAAAGTTTATGTAGGTAAAGTTGTTTCAGACAAAATGGACAAAACTATCACTGTATTAGTTGAAACTTACAAAACACACAAATTATACGGTAAACGTGTAAAATACTCTAAAAAATACAAAACTCATGATGAAAACAATTCAGCTAAATTAGGAGACATTGTTAAAATTCAAGAAACTCGTCCTTTATCAGCATCAAAACGTTTTCGTTTAGTAGAAATTGTTGAAGAGTCAGTAATTATTTAATACAAGATTAGAGATAAGGGAGGTTTAACTAATGATCCAACAAGAAACTCGTTTAAAAGTAGCAGACAACTCTGGTGCTCGTGAAGTTCTTACAATTAAAGTATTAGGTGGATCTGGTCGCAAAACAGCGAACATCGGCGATGTTATCGTATGTACTGTTAAAAATGCAACACCAGGTGGCGTTGTTAAAAAAGGTGACGTAGTCAAAGCTGTTGTCGTTAGAACTAAATCAGGCGTTCGTCGTAATGATGGTTCTTATATCAAGTTTGATGAAAATGCATGTGTCATTATTCGTGATGACAAAGGCCCACGTGGTACTCGTATCTTTGGTCCTGTTGCTCGTGAATTACGTGAAGGTAACTTCATGAAAATCGTTTCATTAGCACCAGAAGTACTTTAATTTATAAAAACCAAATCATTTAAGGAGGTGCCCACATGCATATCAAAAAAGGTGACAACGTAAAAGTTATCGCAGGTAAAGACAAAGGTAAAGAAGGTAAAGTAATCGCTACTGAACCTAAAAAAGACCGTGTCGTTGTGGAAGGTGTTAATGTTATTAAAAAACACCAAAAACCAACTCAATTAAATCCTGAAGGTGGAATCTTAGAAACAGAGGCAGCAATCCATGTTTCTAACGTACAATTATTAGATCCTAAAACAAACGAACCTACTCGTGTTGGTTACAAATTTGTTGATGGTAAAAAAGTTCGTATCGCTAAAAAATCTGGCGAAGAAATCAAAACTAATAATTAATAACTAGTTGAAAGGAGGATCCACTTTGAACCGTTTAAAAGAAAGATACAATACTGAAGTTACTGAAAACTTAGTAAAAAAATTCAACTATAGTTCTGTAATGGAAGTACCAAAAATCGAAAAGATCGTTGTAAATATGGGTGTAGGTGATGCAGTTCAAAACTCTAAAGTGTTAGATAACGCTGTAGAAGAATTAGAATTAATCACTGGTCAAAAACCATTAGTAACAAAAGCAAAAAAATCAGTTGCAACATTCCGTTTACGTGAAGGTATGCCAATCGGTGCGAAAGTTACACTTCGCGGAGAAAGAATGTATGAATTCTTAGATAAATTAATCGCAGTTTCATTACCTCGTGTACGTGACTTCCAAGGTGTTTCTAAAACAGCATTCGATGGTCGTGGTAACTACACTTTAGGAATTAAAGAACAATTAATTTTCCCAGAAATCGACTATGATAAAGTAAGTAAAGTAAGAGGAATGGATATTGTTATCGTAACAACTGCTAACACTGACGAGGAAGCTCGTGAATTGTTAACAAACTTCGGTATGCCATTTCGTAAATAATCTCTAAAAGGAGGCTAATTAAGTGGCTAAAACTTCTATGGTTGCTAAGCAACAGAAAAAACAAAAATATGCAGTACGTGAATATACTCGTTGTGAACGTTGTGGTCGTCCACATTCTGTATATCGTAAATTTAAATTATGCCGTATTTGTTTCCGTGAATTAGCTTACAAAGGGCAAATCCCTGGCGTACGTAAAGCTAGCTGGTAATATATAAGAGTCTGAAAGGAGGCAACAATCAATGACAATGACAGATCCAATCGCAGATATGCTTACTCGTGTAAGAAACGCAAACATGGTGCGTCACGAGAAATTAGAATTACCTGCGTCTAACATTAAAAAACAAATTGCTGAAATCTTAAAAAGTGAAGGTTTCATTAAAAACGTAGAATACGTTGAAGATGATAAACAAGGTGTTATTCGTTTATTCTTAAAATATGGTCAAAACAATGAACGTGTTATCACAGGATTAAAACGTATCTCTAAACCAGGTTTACGTGTATATGCTAAAGCAAACGAAGTACCTAAAGTATTAAATGGTTTAGGTATTGCATTAGTTTCAACTTCTGAAGGTGTTATCACTGATAAAGAAGCTAGAAAACGTAACGTTGGCGGAGAAATTATCGCATACGTTTGGTAATAATAAATAAGGAGGTGCCATAACATGAGTCGTGTTGGTAAGAAAATTATTGACATCCCTAGCGACGTTACAGTAACTTTTGATGGTCATACTGCTACTGTAAAAGGTCCTAAAGGTGAATTAACTAGAACATTTAACGAAAGAATGACTTTCAAACAAGAAGAAAACACTATCGAAGTTGTAAGACCTACTGAGTCTAAAGAAGATAGAACAGTTCATGGTACAACTCGTGCTTTATTAAATAATATGGTACAAGGTGTTTCTCAAGGTTTCGAAAAAACACTTGAGCTTGTTGGTGTAGGTTACCGTGCTCAAATGCAAGGTAGTGACTTAGTATTAAACGTTGGTTACTCTCACCCTGTTGAAATTAAAGCTGAAGACGGCATTACTTTCGCAGTAGAGAAAAACACAACTGTTAGAGTATCTGGTGTATCTAAAGAACAAGTTGGAGCAATTGCTTCTAACATCCGTTCAGTAAGACCTCCAGAACCTTACAAAGGAAAAGGTATCCGTTACCAAGGTGAATATGTTCGCCGTAAAGAAGGTAAAACAGGTAAATAATAGATAACTCTCTTAAGAAAGGAGTAATACAATGATCAGTAAAATTGATAAAAACAAAGTGCGTTTGAAAAGACATGCTCGTGTGCGTACTAAATTATCAGGTACAGCTGAAAAACCACGTTTAAATGTATATCGTTCAAACAAACACATTTATGCACAAATTATCGATGATGTTAAAGGCGAAACTTTAGTTCAAGCTTCATCAAAAGATAAAGATATCGCAAGCGATTCAACTTCTAAAGTAGATTTATCTACTAAAGTAGGCGAAGCAATTGCTAAAAAAGCATCAGACAAAGGTATTAAAGAAATCGTATTTGATCGTGGCGGTTACTTATACCATGGTCGTGTAAAAGCTTTAGCAGAAGCTGCTAGAGAAAGCGGATTAGAATTTTAATTTAAAGGAGGGACAAATACATGGCTCGTAGAGAAGAAGAAACGAAAGAATTTGAAGAACGCGTTGTAACAATCAACCGTGTTGCTAAAGTTGTTAAAGGTGGTCGTCGTTTCCGTTTCACTGCATTAGTAGTAGTTGGAGACAAAAATGGTCGTGTAGGTTTCGGTACTGGTAAAGCTCAAGAGGTACCTGAAGCTATCAAAAAAGCTGTTGAAGCAGCTAAAAAAGATTTAGTAGTTGTTCCACGTGTTGAAGGAACTACTCCTCACACTATCACTGGCCGTTATGGTTCAGGCAGCGTATTCATGAAACCAGCTGCACCTGGTACAGGAGTTATCGCTGGTGGTCCAGTTCGTGCCGTATTAGAATTAGCAGGTATCACTGATATCTTAAGTAAATCATTAGGATCTAACACACCAATTAATATGGTTCGTGCTACAATCAATGGTTTACAAAACCTTAAAAATGCTGAAGATGTTGCTAAATTACGCGGCAAATCAGTAGAAGAATTATATAATTAAGGAGGGAAAATAGATAATGGCTAAATTACAAATTACCCTCACTCGTAGTGTTATTGGTCGTCCTGAAACACAACGTAAAACTGTTGAAGCTTTAGGTCTTAAAAAGACTAATAGTTCAGTAGTAGTTGAAGATAACCCTGCTATCCGTGGGCAAATCAACAGAGTTAGACACTTATTGACAGTAGAAGAAAAATAATTAAGGAGGTGCCTATATAATGAAATTACATGAGTTAAAAGCAGCTGAAGGTTCACGTCGTGTACGTAACCGCGTTGGCCGTGGTGCTGGTTCTGGTAACGGTAAAACTAGTGGTCGCGGACAAAAAGGTCAAAAAGCACGTTCAGGTGGTGGCGTAAGACCTGGATTTGAAGGTGGACAATTACCTTTATTCCGTCGTTTACCAAAACGTGGTTTCACTAACATTAATCGTAAAGAATATGCTATTGTTAACTTAGACCAACTTAATAAATTTGAAGATGGTACTGAAGTAACTCCAGCTTTATTAGTTGAAACTGGTGTAGTTAAGAATGAAAAATCTGGTATCAAAGTACTAGGTAATGGCTCACTTGATAAAAAATTGACAGTGAAAGCTCATAAATTCTCAGCTTCAGCAGTAGAAGCAATTGATGCAAAAGGTGGAGCACACGAGGTGATCTAATGTTTCAAACGCTTGTGAGCTTCTTTAAAACTAAAGAAGTTCGAAACAAGATTTTCTTTACCTTAGCAATGTTAGTTATATTCAAAATAGGAACTTACATTCCGGCTCCAGGAGTTAACCCTGAGCCTTTTGAACAACAAGGTTCTGATCAAGGAGTCGCCGCTCTTCTTAATACGTTTGGTGGCGGAGCCTTAAAGAACTTTTCAATATTTGCTATGGGCATCATGCCCTACATCACCGCATCTATCGTAATGCAATTACTACAAATGGATATTGTTCCGAAATTCTCTGAATGGGCGAAACAAGGTGAAGTAGGTAAAAGAAAGCTTAGCAATGTAACACGTTATTTCGCTATCATTTTGGCTTTTATACAGTCAATTGGTATGGCATTCCAATTTAATAACTATTTAGGTGGTAAATTAATTATTCACCAATCTATTATGAGTTATTTATTGATTGCCGTTGTTTTAACAGCAGGAACTGCATTTCTAATTTGGCTTGGTGATCAAATCACTCAATTCGGAGTTGGTAATGGTATTTCTATCATTATCTTTGCAGGTATTTTATCAACTTTGCCTTCATCAATTATTCAATTCGTGCAACAAGCATTCGTTGGTAATGATGATACTACGTTGGCATGGTTAAAAGTTATTGGTTTAATTGTAGGATTAGTTTTACTTACAATTGGTGCTATTTATGTACTAGAAGCGAAACGTAAAATTCCTATCCAATATGCTAAAAAACAGTCTGCACAAAGATTAGGATCACAAGCAACTTATCTACCTTTAAAAGTTAACTCTGCAGGGGTAATTCCAGTAATCTTTGCGATGGCATTTTTCCTATTGCCAAGAACATTAACATTGTTCTTCCCTAAAGCTGATTGGGCGCAAACTATATCTGAATATGCTAACCCTTCAAACACTTACGGCATGATTGTTTATGTAGTATTAATTATTGCATTTACGTATTTCTATGCCTTTGTTCAAGTTAATCCTGAAAAAATGGCTGATAACTTGAAGAAACAAGGTAGTTACGTTCCAGGTATAAGACCTGGTGAACAAACTAAAAAATATATTACTAAAGTACTTTATCGCTTAACTTTTGTCGGCTCTATTTTCTTAGCAGTCATTGCGATATTACCAATATTAGCGACTAAGTTCATGAGTTTACCTCAATCAATACAAATTGGTGGTACAAGTTTATTAATCGTAATTGGTGTTGCAATTGAAACTATGAAATCACTTGAAGCTCAAGTGAGTCAAAAAGAATATAAAGGCTTTGGTGGTAGATAATTTGTAGGAGGGCAATTTATGAATATCATTTTAATGGGTTTACCTGGCGCAGGTAAAGGAACTCAAGCGAGTGAAATTGTTAAGAAATTCCCAATACCACATATATCTACTGGTGACATGTTCAGAAAAGCGATTAAAGATGAAACAGATTTAGGAAAAGAAGCTAAATCTTACATGGATCGTGGAGAATTAGTCCCTGATGAAGTTACTGTAGGTATCGTTAAAGAAAGAATATCTGAAGACGATGCAAAAAAAGGATTCTTATTAGATGGCTTCCCAAGAACAATCGATCAAGCTGAGGCGTTAAATGATATTATGTCTGAGCTTGGTAGAAACATCGATGCTATCATTAACATCGAAGTTCCTGAGGAAGAATTGATGAATCGTCTTACAGGTCGTCGTATCTGTGAAAAATGTGGTACGACTTATCATCTTGTATTTAATCCTCCAAAGGTTGATGGTATTTGTGATATCGATGGTGGAAAGCTTTATCAACGCGAGGATGATAATCCTGAAACAGTATCTAATCGCTTAAACGTTAATGTTAAACAGTCAAAACCTATTTTAGAGTACTATAATGAAAAAGGTGTGCTAAAAAACATTGATGGTGCGAAAGATATTGACGATGTAACCAAAGATGTCATTGATATCTTAGATCAATTAAAATAGATCAACTTAATACGGTCTAGATTTATGTGAATTTGATTAGGTTTCTCTGGCAAGAATTAATTTTCTGAGTGTCGAATGACGATAATAATTCCCGCATTTTGTTAAACTTATTTTAACTAGTCACTATATTAGATTCGTATCGTTGAAGTTGTCTATTGACGATTACCTTACTATTGTAAAAAGGGAGGAAGTTAATCAATGGCGAAACAAGATGTAATTGAATTAGAAGGTACAGTATTAGATACTTTACCAAATGCTATGTTTAAAGTAGAATTAGAAAATGGTCATGAGATTTTAGCTCACGTAAGTGGTAAAATTAGAATGAATTATATTCGTATTCTACCTGGCGACAAAGTAACTGTAGAAATGTCTCCGTATGATTTATCACGCGGTAGAATTACTTATCGTTATAAATAATCGTCACTCCATAATATAGGGAGGTATAAAAATGAAAGTAAGACCATCAGTTAAACCAATTTGCGAAAAATGTAAAGTCATTAAACGTAAAGGTAAAGTAATGGTAATTTGTGACAATCCTAAGCACAAACAAAGACAAGGTTAATAAAAGAGAGGTGTAAATATATATGGCACGTATTGCAGGAGTAGATATCCCACGTGAAAAACGCATTGTTATCTCATTAACATATGTATATGGTATTGGTACTTCAACAGCTAAAAAAATCGTTGAAGAAGCTAACGTATCAGCAGACACACGTGTAAAAGATTTAACAGATGACGAATTAGGTCGTATTCGTGAAGTTGTTGACAGTTATAAAGTTGAAGGTGACTTACGTCGTGAACAAAACTTAAACATTAAACGTTTAATGGAAATTTCTTCATACCGTGGTATCCGTCACCGTCGTGGTTTACCAGTTCGCGGTCAAAAAACTAAAAACAACGCTCGTACTCGTAAAGGCCCAGTTAAAACTGTAGCTAACAAGAAAAAATAATAGGTAAAGGAGGCAAATATAAATGGCACGTAAACAAGTATCTCGTAAACGTAGAGTTAAAAAGAATATTGAAAATGGTGTGGCTCACATCCGTTCAACATTCAACAATACAATCGTAACTATCACTGATGAATTTGGTAATGCTTTATCTTGGTCATCAGCTGGTGCATTAGGTTTCAAAGGATCTAAAAAATCAACACCATTCGCAGCTCAAATGGCTTCTGAAACTGCTTCAAAATCTGCAATGGAACATGGTTTAAAAACTGTTGAAGTAACAGTAAAAGGACCTGGACCAGGTCGTGAATCAGCTATCCGTGCATTACAATCAGCTGGTTTAGAAGTAACTGCAATCAGAGACGTTACTCCAGTACCTCATAACGGTTGTCGTCCACCAAAACGTCGTCGCGTCTAATTTATAATAGATTGTTATTGTTACAGGTCACTGAGCGAAACAGTTTAAAATTAAGTCGACGTAATTAAGGAGGATTTTTGTAAATGATAGAAATTGAAAAACCTAGAATTGAGACAATTGAAATTAGTGAAGATGCTAAATTCGGTAAGTTCGTTGTTGAACCACTAGAACGTGGCTACGGTACTACACTAGGAAACTCCTTACGTCGTATCCTACTATCTTCATTACCAGGTGCAGCCGTTAAGTACATTGAAATCGAAGGTGTTTTACACGAATTCTCAGCTATAGATAATGTTGTTGAAGATGTTTCTACAATTATTATGAACATCAAAAAATTAGCACTTAAAATCTATTCTGAAGAAGATAAAACATTAGAAATCGATGTTCGAGATGAAGGCGAAGTTACTGCAAGTGACATTACTCACGATAGTGATGTAGAAGTTCTAAATCCAGAACTTAAAATCGCAACAGTGTCTAAAGGTGGACATTTAAAAATTCGTCTAGTTGCTAACAAGGGTAGAGGTTACGCATTAGCAGAACAAAATAATACTAGTGATTTACCAATCGGTGTAATTCCTGTTGATTCACTATACTCACCAGTTGAACGTGTTAACTATACAGTTGAAAACACACGTGTCGGTCAAAGTAGTGATTTTGATAAATTAACTTTAGATGTTTGGACTAATGGTTCAATCACTCCACAAGAGTCAGTATCATTAGCTGCTAAGATTTTGACTGAACATTTAAATATTTTTGTAGGTCTTACAGATGAAGCTCAAAATGCTGAAATCATGATTGAAAAAGAAGAAGATAAAAAAGAAAAAGTACTTGAAATGTCTATTGAAGAATTAGACTTATCAGTACGTTCATACAACTGTTTAAAACGTGCAGGAATCAATTCAGTTCAAGAGTTAGCTGATAAATCTGAAGCTGATATGATGAAAGTTCGTAATTTAGGTCGTAAATCTCTAGAAGAAGTTAAATATAAATTAGAAGATTTAGGATTAGGATTAAGAAAAGAAGATTAATAAGTTAAAGGAGGTCAACTCATGGGTTACAGAAAATTAGGTCGTACTTCTGATCAACGTAAAGCTATGTTACGTGACTTAGCTACTTCACTTATCGTTAGTGAGCGCATTGAAACTACAGAAGCTCGTGCAAAAGAAGTTCGTAGTGTTGTTGAGAAATTAATCACTTTAGGTAAAAAAGGAGATTTAGCTTCTCGTCGTAATGCTGCAAAAACATTACGTAATGTTGAAATCTTAAATGAAGATGAAACTACACAAACTGCACTTCAAAAATTATTCGGTGAAATTGCTGAACGTTACACAGAACGTCAAGGTGGTTACACTCGTATTCTTAAAGTAGGTCCTCGTCGCGGAGACGGTGCTGAATCAGTTATCATCGAATTAGTAGATTAATTCAAGATATAAATACACTAACTACTTATATGTAAAGCAAATGAGTGCAACGATAATGTTTGCCACATACAAATATTGTCTAGCTCAGAGTGCCCCATCAATTAAATATATTTCAAAGCGTGAACTCAACTAAAATATGATGGGGTGCGCGCTTTTTTATTTTCAAAGAAGCAATTAGCTTCTATTCAACCAATAAATTATCATATATAATACTAAGAACTCAAATGGTCATAGTTTATATTGAAAAATCGCATTAGTTGACCTAAATGAAAGCTTTTATTTAGTTTTTCAGTTTTAGTCATCCTTAATAGGGGGCAGGACAATGGATTCGAAATGAATTCTGTCCGGTCCCTTTTTATTTTGAAAAAATGAAATAAAACAATAATATACATGCAATTCATATTCATGTAAACTATACTAGTACAAAGTTTTAGGAGGGATTCTAGTGGAGGCGAATAACACTAATATTATTGAACTTAAGCAAGTTGACTTTCAATATCAAGGCGATGCAGCCTTCACATTAAATAATGTATCCTTTAAGATTCCTAAAAATCAATGGACTTCAATTGTTGGACATAATGGGTCAGGAAAATCAACAATAGCTAAATTAATAGTTGGTATTGAAATTGCGACCAATGGTACGATTATTTTCAATCAATCACCTATCTCTAATAATGATTTCAAAGATATACGAGAACACGTTGGAATTGTCTTCCAAAATCCAGAAAATCAATTTGTGGGTTCGATTGTCAAATACGATGTTGCGTTTGGTTTAGAGAACCACGCTGTTCCAACTGAAAAAATGAAAGAAATAGTAGCACAATCTATTAGTGACGTTGGAATGACCGATTATGCAGATAGTGAACCACATTCATTATCAGGAGGACAAAAGCAACGAGTAGCTATTGCAGGTGTATTAGCATTAAGTCCTTCAGTCATTATATTAGATGAAGCGACATCTATGTTAGACCCTCAAGCCAAGAAATCATTGATGAGTTTAATACAAGAAGTTAAAGCAACTAAAGATGTAACAATTATTTCGATTACTCATGACTTAACTGAGGCGCTTGAAGGCGATCATGTCATAGTAATGAACCAAGGGACAGTTTATAAAGAAGGAAATCCACAAACAATATTTAAAGATATAAAAATGTTACAAGAAATTGGATTAGATTTACCTTTCTCAATGAAAATCAATCAACTTTTAGGATTTGATGATCACTTTATTACTTACGAAGGGTTGGTCGAAAAGCTATGAAAATTAAGTTTAATGATGTTACCTACACCTATCAACAGGGTACACCATATGAGTATAAAGCGTTAGACCACATTAATTTAACTATTGAGCAGGGTAAATATTATGCAATTGTTGGACAAACTGGAAGTGGAAAATCAACTTTAATTCAGCATTTCAATGGGTTATTAAAACCTACTAATGGCAATATTGAGCATGATGAACTTACGATTCATTCTAAAACTAAAGATAAATTTATTAGACCAATCAGACAAAAAGTTGGACTAGTATTTCAATTTCCTGAATCACAATTATTTGAAGATAATATTGAAAGAGAAATTGAGTTTGGACCTAAGAATTTTGGAATGAATGTTGAAGAAGTGAAAGAAAGAGCTTTTGATTTATTGTTAGAGTTAGGTTTTCCAAGAAATGTTATGTCTTTGTCACCATTCCAAATGTCTGGTGGCCAAATGCGTAAAATTGCAATTGTTTCAATCTTAGCTATGAACCCCGATGTCATTGTTTTAGATGAACCTACTGCCGGATTAGACCCAAAGAGCCGTCAACAAGTAATGGAGCTATTTAAAGAAATACAACTAAAACAAAATAAAACAATTATACTTGTATCTCATGATATGAATGAAGTTGCGAAATATGCTGAAGAAATTATCGTGATGAATGATGGAAATATTATCGAGCAAGTCACACCAAAAGAGTTGTTTAGACAAGGTAGTAAACTTGAAGAGTGGCATATAGCATTACCAGATATTGTTCAGTTACAACGTGATATTGAAATTAAACATGGTATTAAATTTAAGACAATCGCACTTACTGAGAAGGAATTTGTAAGTATGTATCAGGAGTGGCAACATCATGAAGAATAAATTAATTATAGGTAGATATTTACCTAATAACTCTGTAATTCATCATCTAGATCCACGAGCTAAAGTTTTATTTGTATTTATGTTTATTATTTTAATATTTTTTGCTCATTCTTTTGCAACGTTCGGGTGGATTATTTTATTAATTTTAATGTTTATGTTTTTAGCGAAGATTAAATTATGGTTTTTAATTAAAGGATTAACACCAATATTTATTTTTACTATATTCACATTCTTCATGCATATCTTCTTCACACACGGTGGTACAAGATTAGTTGATTTTGGAATTATTAAAATTGATAGTGCTGGTATTTTAGAAGGTATCTTTATTTCATTACGTCTCATCACAATTGTTATGGTTGCAACAATAATGACGCTATCAACGAGCCCAATCGATTTAACAGATGCTTTTGAAAAATTGCTAACGCCATTAAAATGGTTTAAATTGCCTGTGCATCAATTAAGCATGATTATGTCAATCGCTTTAAGATTCATTCCAACTTTAATGGATGAATTAGATAAAATCATACTAGCTCAAAAATCACGAGGTTCTGAGTTAAGTTCGGGTGGCTTAATGACACGTATAAAAGCATTTATTCCTTTAATGATTCCATTATTTATCTCAGCTTTTCAAAGAGCAGAGGAATTAGCAATCGCTATGGAAGTACGTGGTTATGATGCTAATGTAAATCGAACAAGTTATAGAAAGCTACAATGGCATATTGGGGACACGATGTGCTTAATAAGTATCATCCCAATAGCCATAGTATTATTAGTATTAAAATATATTGGAGTGTAATACAGTGCGTATACTTGTTAATATTTCTTATCAAGGAAGTCAATTTCTAGGGTTTCAAATTCAACAGCAAGGAAGAACTGTGCAACAACAATTTGAAAAGATATTGAAGCGTATGCATCGGAGACATGTTCGCATTCATCCTTCTAGTCGTACAGACAGAGGTGTACATGCGTATGAACAATTTTTTCATTTTGATACAGACTTAAATATTGAACCAAAGCAATGGAAGTATGCGATGAATAGTGCTCTACCTGATGATATATACGTCAAAGAAGTTCAACAAGTTGATGATCATTTTCATTGTCGTTATGACTGTCTAGGCAAGCGATATCGTTATAAAGTATATCAAGCAACGCATCGTAATCCTTTTGAAAGTGGCTTAAAGACATTTATTAAGGAAGATTTAAATTATTCAAAAATGAACGAAGCTGCAAAACATTTCATTGGAACACATGATTTTACAGGATTCTGCTCTCAAAAGACTGAAGTCGAAAGCAAAGTACGTACGTTATATCAAAGTGAAATCATCCAAACAGATGAAGGGTTTGACTATGTTGTGACAGGGTCAGGCTTTTTATATAATATGGTTCGCGTGTTAGTAGCGTTTCTAATTGAAGTAGGAAAAGGTAAGCGTCATGCAAGTGAAGTGTCAACGCTATTAAATGAAAAAAATAGAGATAGTGTACCATTTACAGCACCTGCAGAAGGTCTCTATTTAGAGAAGATATATTTAACAGAAAAAGACTTAACAACAGACTTTGGAGACAATATTAAAATTCATCGTAAAAAATCATTACAAAATGACTAAATTGCATTGACAAACGGAGCTATAAAATATAACATAGTTAACGGTATTGTTTTATATCCACCCCATGATAAGCCCCGGAAACTTATTGTGTTACAAGATATATAAGCAAATTATACAGGAATAAAATAAATGAACATTTACGCTTTGAAAATCGTAACAGAATGAATAGATTGCAGGCCTCGTTCGTAGGTTCGACTGCGATACGTACCTGTAATCTAAAACGAAGCATTTATTTTTAGGAGGACAATTATTATGCGTCAAACATTTATGGCAAATGAATCAAACATTGAGCGCAAATGGTATGTTATTGATGCTGAAGGCCAAACATTAGGTCGTTTATCATCTGAAGTAGCATCTATCTTACGCGGTAAAAATAAAGTAACTTATACACCACACGTTGACACTGGTGATTATGTAATCATCATTAACGCTGCTAAAATCGAATTAACTGGTAAAAAAGAATCAGATAAAATTTATTATCGTCACTCAAACCACCCAGGCGGTATCAAATCAGTTACAGCTGGTGAGTTAAAACGTAATAATCCAGAACGTTTACTTGAAACTTCAATCAAAGGTATGTTACCAAGTTCACGTTTAGGTGAAAAACAAGGTAAAAAATTATTTGTATATGGTGGCGCTGAACATCCACACGCTGCACAACAACCAGAAAACTACGAGTTACGTGGTTAATTAGAAGGAGGAAATTACATTGGCACAAGTTGAATATAGAGGCACAGGCCGTCGTAAAAACTCAGTAGCACGTGTACGTTTAGTACCAGGTGAAGGTAATATCACAGTTAACGAACGTGACGTACGTGAGTACTTACCATTCGAATCATTAATCTTAGACTTAAACCAACCATTTGATGTTACAGAAACTAAAGGTAACTATGATGTATTAGTTAACGTACACGGTGGTGGTTTCACTGGACAAGCACAAGCTATCCGTCACGGAATCGCACGTGCATTATTAGAAGCAGATCCTGAATACAGAGGTTCTTTAAAACGCGCAGGTCTATTAACTCGTGACCCACGTATGAAAGAACGTAAAAAACCAGGTCTTAAAAAAGCACGTCGTTCTCCACAATTCTCAAAACGTTAATGCTGGAATTATTGCAAACTTGTTTGCTTACAAGTTCTGTATGCAAATTGCGTCAGCAATTTGTGTTCAACTGAAATGTTTAAAGCACTTTTCAATTTCGAGAAGTGCTTTTTTGTATGCAATAAAAGCTAGAGATTCATAAAAACTCTAGCTTTTGAACTTTATATTTATTTTTTAAATACTTCCTCAACAACTTCTGTCATATCGTTATGAATGACTAAATCTGCTTGTCTATCATACGATGTAGCGTCTCTATTAATAATTACAAGATTGTCTCCTGTAAAGTTAGAAATAAAGCCTGCAGCAGGTTGTACGACTAAAGATGAACCTAGCACAATGACAGTATCTGCTTTTTGGATTTTATCTAATGCTCTAAAAACAGTAGGTTGATCGAGCATTTCACCGTATAATACGATATCAGGGCGAATCACATCACCACAGTTCTCACAATATCTTAATTTGTGTCCCATAACATATGATTTCGTATATTCTTTTCCACAATTGATGCAATAAAAGCGATTCAGTGTACCATGAATTTCATCAATATGTTCACTTCCGGCATCTTCATGTAACCCATCGATATTTTGGGTAATCACACCTAAAGATTTGCCTTCTTTTTCTAACTCTGCAATCCACTCATGGACGATGTTAGGTTTTTTATCTGCTACTAGTAGTCGTTTATGATAAAAGTCGATAAAGCTTTCTTTATTATCATTTAAATGATCAACACTTAATAAATATTCAGGTGAATAACCCTCTTTTGAAATTTCATCAAATAATCCACCCATTGAACGGAAATCAGGTATACCACTTGCAACCGATACACCTGCACCAGTAAAGAATACAATTTTGTTTGATTTATCAACAATTTCTTTTAATTTTTCGATTTTATTACCCAATCGGAGCACCTCATTTATCATCAATACTGTATAGTTTTTTTTAAAAATAAATCTTATACTATTATTACAACATATTTTGCTATTTATTTTCTAGTTTTCAAGAAGCAACGAATGTTGAAAAACAATAAATAATAGTGTTAAAACATATAATAGTATAGAATGAAATTGCGTTTAAAATCTTTATAAAAAATCAATTGTTCTTATAAAAAGAACTTTTTAATAAAATAGAGTTGGATGTGAGAATTTGAATGAATAAATACGATCGTTTAGAAGAAATTACTAAACTTGTAAATCAAAAAGGAACGGTTAGGACGAATGAAATCGTTGAGGAACTTAACGTATCTGATATGACAGTACGTCGTGATTTAGCTGAACTAGAAGAAAAAGGATTACTAACTAAAATACATGGCGGTGCACGTAGTAATTCAGCTTTTCAAATTAAAGAAAAGTCTCATCAAGAAAAGCACACAGAGAATATTGATGAAAAACGTGCTGTCGCAAGGAAAGCTGTTAACTTAATTGAAGAAAACGATACGATTTTTTTAGGACCTGGAACAACAATCGAGTTACTGGCTCAATTAATAGAACGAGAGTCATTAACTGTGATTACGAATTGTTTTCCAGTATTTCAAATATTATTTGAAAAGCGTTCGCTAAATTTTAAAGTTTACTTATTAGGTGGAGAAATGAGAGAACTTACTGAATCATTTGTAGGTGAAATGACGAATACGCTCCTTAAAACAAAACGATTTAGTAAAATGTTTTTTAGTTGTAATGGAATAAAAGATGCAGATGTGCTCACTTCTACAATTGACGAAGCGTATACACAACAACTTGCACTTCATCGTTCACTTGAAAAATACTTATTAATTGATACTTCAAAAATTGGAAAAGAAGATTTTACTCAATTATGTCATTTAGAAGATTTAACGGCAGTAGTTGTAGATAAAAATGATGAAGATAATGTACAAAAATTAAAAGCTTACACAGAAGTGATACATTAATTGAATGATGAGTCTGGGACATAAACCCTAGAGAAATAGCCAGTAAATGAGTTTTAACAAATTCATTTACTGGCTTCTTTATTTAC
>OIFG01000098.1_pt1 | contig 61637 bp, 55 predicted proteins | sample 1582031 | NCBI WGS metagenome assembly OIFG01 (sample SAMN07501051, study PRJEB24779) | human gut metagenome | isolation source: stool | host: human infant | place: USA: Pittsburgh, PA | reverse complement strand
GGCATTGATATGGGGTCGGTGGACCTAGTGATTCAGATCGCACCGCCGTTGTCGATCTCTTCGGGATTGCAGCGGGTAGGACGCGCCGATCATCAAGTCGGGGGAGTGTCGCATGCGTTGTTCTACCCGATCACGCGCGAACAGATCATCGGTACGGCCGCCTGTATCGAAAGTATGCGGGCAGGTGATATCGAACCGTTGACGATTCCTATCAATCCGTTGGATGTCCTTGCCCAACAGACCGTGGCCGCGGCGGCCATGGACGATCTTGATCCTGACGAGTGGTATGGGCGGGTGCGCAAGGCGGCCTCCTTCACGGATCTGGATCGGTCGATCTTCGATGCGGTGATGGGCATGATGACCGGTGCCTATGATAGCGAGGACTTTTCCGTATTCCGCCCACCACTGCAGTGCAACGAGGAATCCGGACTCATCTCCGCACGTCCCGGGGCGCAACGCCTGGCCGTGACCAGTGGCGGAACCATCCCCGACCGAGGCATGTACACCGTGGTGCTTCCCGAAACGGACTGCGGTCCCGGCCCGCGGAGGGTAGGCGAGCTTGACGAAGAGATGGTCTATGAGTCACGCGAAGGCGACGTGATCACCTTGGGTACCTCCACATGGCAGATTCAGGAGATCACGCGTGATCGTGTGGTGGTGGTTCCTGCTCCCGGGCGTACCGCGCGGCTACCGTTCTGGCATGGCGAAGGTGATGGGCGGGACTATGGCTTCGGTCTCGCCCAAGGCCGGTTCCTCCGTGAGATCTCCCAAGGACTACGCGCGCGGACGGCTGAAAACTTCAGGCATGCGAACGTTGACGGTGTCGAATCACGCTTCGATGCGAGGATCATCGCGCGACTGCGCCGTGACGGACTCGATGACAACGCCATCGGGAATCTGGCCGACCTGCTCGAAGAGCAACGTGCCATCACCGGCATAATCCCGAATGACCGTGAACTGGTCATCGAACGTTGCAGGGACGAAGAGGGCGACTGGCGCATTATCATCCATTCGCCATACGGAAGACGCGTACACGAGCCGTGGGCCATGGCCATCACCACGCGCATCAGGCAGCGATATGGGTTCGATGGGCAGGTGTATGCGGCCGATGACGGCATCATCATCCGCCTGCCGGATGTCGATGGTGCCCTGCCGATCCGTGAACTGGTGTTGTTCGATCTCGACGATCTACACCGCATCATCGAAGCGCAAGTCGGCGAAAGCGTGCTGTATTCGGCACGATTCCGTGAATGCGCGGCGCGCTCGCTGTTCCTGCCACGCACTGATCCCGGCAGGCGCGTGCCGCTTTGGCAGCAACGACTGCGTGCCGCCCAACTGCTTAACGCGGCCCGTGCACGTCAGAACTTCCCGCTACTGCTGGAGACCGCGCGCGAATGCCTGCAGGATGTGTACGACCTGCCGGCGTTGCGGCGAATCATGACCGGACTGAACTCCGCAACGATCGCACTGAGCGATGTGACCACTGAAACGCCGTCGCCATTCGCGGAAAGCATGCTTTTCGGATTCGTGGGTGCGGTCATGTACCAATACGACGTGCCGCAGGCCGAGCGCAGCACGCGATTGCTGTCCATGGATCCAGAGGTACTGGAACGTCTGCTTGGCGGCACCGACATGTCCACCGTACTGGATGCCGACGTGATCAGACAGGTTGCGCACGAGTTAGCCGAAAAGACCTTCTGGAACGATCTGGATAAAGGTGACGTTACCGGCCGAGTGACCCGCTATGCCAAAACACATGGTCCATTTGTCGCGGACCGGATGATTGCCGATCTGGACATCGATGCCGTTCAGGCTGTGCGTGCCCTCGATATGCTTCATACCAAGGGGGATCTGCTTACAGGCCACTTCGCTGATGCCGAGGCATTGGCTGATGCCGCATCGACGGATTCCGACTCCGCTGATGTTCGTTCGCCGATTGCGCACTCTTCGTCTCCTCGCGCGGGAACCATTGGCGAAACCGATTATGGAACGTCGTCGCAGCAGTGGCTGCACAGGGACGTCTTTCGCCGTATCCGCTCTAGGTCCCTTGCCAAGGCGCGTAACGCCATCAAACCGGTCAGCCCGCAGACCTACCAGGCTTTTCTGCTTGACCGTCAGGGAGTCGGTCCGGTCGGCGGTGAACGCTATGAGGGCATTGACGGTCTGATGCGTGTCATCGAACAGCTCGAAGGTGTGTCTTTGGCCGCCCAAATCTGGGAGTCTTCCGTGTTTTCGACGAGAGTGCGCGGATATCATCCTTCCATGCTTGATGAGCTGATAGCCTCCGGCGACGTGATCTGGGTCGGCGAAGGGGCCGGCGACACGGCCGCCAAGGAGGTCGGAAACATCGCATTCTACCCGGCCGATTCGCCGCTGGTCCCCGAAACGGTCGCATCGGATACAGTCGAAGACGATGAGGCCCTGACCATACCGCAGGCCGTCATCACGGCATTGCAGGATGGTGGCGCCTTCCATGCGTCACAGTTGTCGGCGACCGCCAAATCGGTATGGGAGCGGCATGCCGAGGCGCAAGTGGACGAAACCACGGGCGAAATCATCGTTCCCGCATGGGGCGAAAGCCAATTCGAGGAAGCGCTTTGGTCACTCGTATGGCAGGGCAGGGTGACCAACAGCTCTTTTGCTCCCGTACGGGCACTGATGCAAGGTTCCGGAATCGCACGTGCGCCAAGGGCCACCTTGCGCAGGCGAGTACGCATGCATACTGCGGTGCCGATGACACTGGGCGGATTGTGGTCCGCGGTCGCCGCGCCAAGGCCGATCGAAAACGGAACGGCGACATCGAACGGTGGCATGGAGGAACGTGAAATAGCGCGGATCGAGTCACTGCTGGATCGATACGGCGTCATCGCGGCCCCGCTCATCGATAAAGAACGAATTGCCGGCGGATTTTCAAGGCTGTATCCCGTTCTGAAACGTATGGAAGAGCACGGCACGCTGGTGCGGGGCCTGTTCGTAGATGGCTTCGGTGCGGCGCAATTCGCCGGTCACGATACCGTGGACGCGTTGCGCAGTGAAAACCAGTGGCACAGCCAATCCTGTGTGGCGCTTGAGGTGACCGATCCCGCAAGCCTTACGGGCGCGGCAATCGCATGGCCTGAACTTGAGCCGACGAAAACCGAGAAGGCTGATGGCTCGCGTGGTGCGAAGCCGGCACGCAGAACGGGGTCGATCGTCGTATTCAAGCAGGGTGAGCCTGTGCTGTTCGCCGTGCCGAAAAGCCATAGGATCATGGCGTTTACCGATGCCGAAGGCACCTTGCGCCAGGCCTGTTCGGAACTCGTCTACGCGCTGCAGCGTCAGTCCGGCGGTAGCATCAGCTTCAACGAGATGAACGGCATATCGCTGAAACAACGCAACAAATACATGCGGCTGCTCCATGCCGCAGGCTTCACGGAAAGCCCGCAAGGCATGAAACTCTATCGCTGACGATCAACCGGCAACGGCGATGGGGGCGGCCATATCCGTACCGGAGCCGTCGCGACGCATGTCGGGTTTGGGCAACTCCACACCGGAGCCACCCTCTGTGGAGGCATGAATCGGATATGCGCCCACGAAAGCGAAGATCAGCGTATTCTGACCTTTCAGGAACCGTTGCGAACGTACGCCACCAGTGCCTCGGCCCTTGGTCGGGTACATCTCCAACGGCGTGACCTTCGCCGCGCCGTTCTCCGTACCCGGCAACGCCTCGGAATCACCAGCGACGGTCAGCACCACGGCGCCGGAAGCGGAGAACAGACCATTCTCGCCTTCGTCATACGTCCAAGCGACCTTTTCGGCCGGAACCACGGCGAATGCGGCGACCGAGCAGCCGGTGGCCAAACGAATGCCCGCCATGCCACCGGCGGTACGGCCCTGTGGTCGCACGTTCTTCGCCTCGAATGTCAGCAGCGAGGAATCCGTGGATACGAACACCAGACGATCCCCATCCCGCGCTTCGGCCGCGGCCAGAACCTCATCACCGTCCTTCAGGTCGATGACGCTCCAGGAATCCATGGTGGTTGGTGACTCGCGATTCCAGCGTTTGACCACACCGTTGCGCGTACCCAGCGCCAGCGGAGCAGGTTCGGCGCCATCGCCATCCTTGCCGGCATCGTCCGTGGAGGGCATTGCGATGGCAGCGATTACGCGTTCGCCGCGAATCGGATCGGTGTTTTCCGTCATGCCTAGCAATTCCTCGGCTTTCACGCCGCCGGAAACGTTCAACGGGCCGTCCGGGGCAACGGACGGCAACTCGACCACATGCGCCAACACCAGGCGACCTGCGGAAGTGATCAGCCCGTATGAGGAGCGCGTGGTCGTGCGGAAGATCGAAACGATCTGGTCATCCTTGGTTCGCACATCCGAGCCGGAACGGTTTTCCCAACGTTCCACGGCATCCTCATGGGTGCGAGCGATCAGACCGGTGGCGCTCAGCATCACTGCACAGGGTTCGTCATCGATCTGCAAGGCGGTCGCGGTCGCATTATCCTCGCCGGCTTTTTTCGCGGCTTTCGCGGCGGCGGCCACGTCGGCGGCTGCCGAAGACACGGTCGCGGCGGTGCGGGCGGCAGCCAGCGCGGTGGCGGAAACACCATCATCGCCATGCGCGGTCACCGGTACCAGACCGCCGTCGGCATCCTCGTCCAACAGCACGGTACGTCGTGGTGTGCCATATGCGGCGACGGCCTCGTCCATCTCATCGATCACCACACCGTCCAAGGCTTCGTTGGAGACGAGGATGCGCTCCAGCTCTTCGATGCGTTGCTTCAGATCGTCGCGTTCGGCCTCAAGTTCGATACGGCTCATCTTCGTCAGGCGGCGCAGACGCAAGTCGAGAATATACTGCGCCTGAATGTCGTCCAAATCGAATACGGCAATCAGTCTGGTTTTTGCGGCTTCGGCGTCATCGGAGGACCGAATCACCTGAATGACCTCGTCGATATCGACCATGGCCAACAGCAGGCCTTCGACCAGATGCAGGCGCTCCAACGCCTTCCGTCTGCGGAATTCGCTACGGCGGCGAATCACCACACGACGATGATCCACCCACACCTTGAGCATTTCCTTCAATCCCATGGTGTGCGGACGACCGTTGACCAGAGCTACGTTGTTGATGGTGAAATTGTCTTGCAGGGGCGTGTGCCTGAACAGCTGTGCCAACACGGCGTTTGGATCGAAACCGGTCTTGATCTCGATGACCAACCGTGTGCCGTTATGTCGATCCGTCAGGTCGATCGCACCGGAAATGCCCTCCAGTTTGCGATTCTTCACACCTTCGGAAATACGCTCCAACACACGTTCCGGTCCCACCATGAACGGCAGTTCCGTCACGACAATGGCCTTCTTGCGTGCCGTCACGTTTTCGATATGCGTCACCGAACGGGTGGTCAGTGCGCCACGGCCGCTCTCATATGCCTCGCGAATGCCGCTCCGCCCCACGATTACGCCGCCGCTTGGCCAATCCGGACCTGGCACATACCTCATCAGATCCTCCAACGTGGCATCGGGGTGACGCATCAGATGCTTGGCCGCCGCCACGACTTCGCCGAGATTATGCGTGGCCATGTTCGTGGCCATGCCGACCGCGATGCCGGAACCGCCATTGACCAGCAGATTCGGAATGGCCGAGGGCAGAACGGTCGGCTCTTGAAGCTTGTTGTCATAGTTGGGGGTGAAATCGACGGTGTCCTCGGCGATGTCCGCGTTCATGCCGAGTGCGGCCCGTGCCATACGCGCTTCGGTGTAGCGGGATGCCGCCGGCCCGTCATCAAGGGAACCGAAATTGCCGTGGCCATCCACCAAGGGCAGACGCATCGCGAACGGTTGGGCGAGACGCACCATGGCCTCGTAGATTGCGGAATCACCATGCGGATGGAGCTTGCCCATCACCTCGCCGACCACACGTGCCGATTTCATATATGGGCGGTCGGGAGAGAGATTCATCTGGCCCATCTGGTAGATGATGCGGCGTTGCACGGGCTTGAGACCGTCCCTGGCGTCAGGCAGTGCACGCGCATAGATCACTGAGTATGCATACTCGAGGAACGACTTGCTCATTTCCTCGTTCAGAGGCGTCTCGACGATGTGCTCCTTGACCGTACGCGGGTCGAAAGCGGGTTGTGCCGGTTTGCGGTGCGATACCATGCAGTGATTCTCCCTCACAGTCGTCGGACGGTAATCAACCTGCCCATATTACCAGCCGGTAATGTCGAACTCCATGCATCGCAATGCATGCGGTCCTGCCGAAAGCGTGATGATTTCGCGTTCGGTGAACGTCCATACGATCCCGATATGCCGGCTTCTGACGCGACGCGGTGATTGAATGGAAGACATGAGTATTGAAGTGCCGCATATGCAGGAGCTGCTTTCCATGACCTCGCCCGCGCGATACGGCGACGGCAGGTCGGCGAAAATGGGCGAACGCGGGGGAGCGCTGCATCTTTCGGCGGTGCTGCCGGCGATTTCCGCAGCCCTTGGCCATCCAATCCCGACCGCGATTCATCGGGATCCGCTCTCCCTGCAGACCGTGTTGGGGCTTCCCGATGCGCGATCGGCGGTCATCGTGCTGGTTGACGGTCTTGGCTACTGGAATCTCAATATGAGACTCGGCCATGCGCCATACCTCCGTTCGCTGATGAACGATTCCGTCAACCAACGCCCGATTGCTACCTGCATGCCAAGCACCACGGTGGCCGCCATGGCCTCGTTCGGTACCGGCACATGCCCCGGATTGACCGGCATGACCGGATATACGCAGCTGAATCCGAACAATGGCGAAATCTGCCAGCTGATATCATTCAAAAACGCGATGGCCCCACTTGATCTGCAACGCCAGCCCACGGTATTCGAGCGTCTTGCCGAACAGGGTGTACGCGTCACTAGTTCCGGATTGCCTAAATTCGCGTTCTCGGCGTTGACGCAGTCTTCGTTGCGTGGTACCGACTACATCTCCAATACGGATCCGCGCACGAGGATCGCGGTTGCCGCAAGGGCCGCACGAAGGCCGGGATTGACCTATGTCTATCTGCGTGATACCGACAAGGTCGGCCATAACTATGGTTGGGATTCCGACAAGTGGATTGGGGCCTTCGAACGTGTGGACGGTCAGCTTGGGCTGCTCAGACGCAGCCTTCCCAAAGGGACGCTGATCGTTGTCGTCGCGGATCATGGCATGATCACCGCTGATCCGCAACAACGCATCGACATAGCCGGGGAGCCCCGGCTATCCCAAGGTGTGGCGAGTATCGGCGGCGAACCACGTTGCGTGATGCTCTATGCCGAACATGGCGAGAACCCTGAGGACATCGCCATGAGATGGCGTGATTTCCTAGAGGAGCGGGCGCAGGTGCGCACGCGTGCCGAAGCGATTGCACAAGGCGTGTACGGGCCGGTCGAACCGTATGTGGAACCGATGTTGGGTGATGTCATCGTGTCGGCCGCACAATCCGTGACCGTCGTCGACTCACGGACGCAGGCCGAGAAGGCGACGCACCTGCCTAGCGTGCACGGATCGCTGACCATGCTGGAATCGGACATTCCCTGTCTGATCGACATGGCCTAGCAGCGTGCCGCAAGGTCAGTCGCCGAACAGAATCTCATCCCAGCTGGGCACTGCGGAACGTCCGGCACGACGTTTCGCCTTCGTGGCGCCTTGGCCATGTTCGTCAGGCGTCGAAGCCGTGTGGGACGATGTTTCGCCCTTCGTCTGCGGCGAGTCCTGTCCGGGCTGCGCCTGCATGTCGGATTCGCTCGGGGACTGCGGCATCGGCACGGCGCCGACTCCTTCGGGAATCGGCGGGGTCGTTGCGATCGTGCCCGAATCGATGGGGGACAACGGTACGGAGGGAGCGGCTGATTTCGGCCGGGCGGCTGGCATGGTCGGCTCAGGCGTGTTCCAGGCTGAGACGGTCTGTTCGATGCGGGCGGAGCGCGCGGAATTGCCAGGCAGATTCAACGATGCCAGAAAATCCTCATCCACCGTATGATCTTCGGCGCCTCCCGTTTTAGGCGTGTCCTGTTCGCCGATGAGTTTCTTGGCGGTTGCATTGAGGCAAGTCACGGCGTTGTCGTGCATGTTCCATGTCCATTCGGCACGGATGGTGCGGCCGTTGGATGTGAATTGCGCGGTGATTTTCCATGGCTCCAGACCGCGTCGCGTAGCCTTCCAAGTCACGTCCTCCAAACGGACGCGGGCCGCCGCGAACGTGCGTTCGATGAGCTCGGAAAGCGTGCGTACGCGGCTCTCCTTCGGTGCCGGCACGGCGAGGAACTGCTCGATGGCATACTGCTTTTCCGTTTCGACCGCGGCCGAGAAACGCCGAACAAGAGCCTCGCTCAAAGCGTATCGTTCCGCGACTCGCGCGGGATCGGCACCGGCGCGAATCAGCGACTGAATCTGTGAGATCGGCAACGTTGTGGACGTATGCGGCTGGTGCTCCCGTTGTACTTCGGAACGAATCTGTTTCGCTTCCAAAATGGCTCTCTCAAGCGCATCATCGACCTTTACGGCGAATTTTCCGGCACCTGAAACAAAGACGAGTTCACCGGTTTCCCCCACATGATCGAACCGGGCTTCCTCGAACGGATTTTCAGGCATGAGCGCACCACTTTCCTTCTTCGGGCATCAGATATTTCCATTGTGCCGCACGTGTCGGATTTTACGAGTATTTCGAATCGTGTATCCTATGCGGGGTAAATGTCATGTATTCTATGGCGCATAAGCACCATAGATGACGAAAGGAATCGCGATGGCACAGGATTATGATTCCCCGCGTAACAAGGACGAGGACGAGGAGTCGCTCCAGGCTCTGGGCAAAAGCTCGCAGAATTCCTCCAACGATATGGACGATGACGAGAACGCCATTGCCGAGGACTATGAGTTGCCCGGCGCCGATCTGAGCAATGAAGACGCTTCGGTGACCGTCATTCCCATGCAGGGAGATGAATTCATCTGTTCTGAATGCTTCCTGGTGAAGCATCGCAGCCAGCTGGCCTACACCACCGAGGATGGGCAGCCCGTCTGTCAGGAGTGCGCTGCCTGATGGCATTCGACGAAGCATACAACGAGCCGGAAAACGTCGAGGTTCTGGTAAAGTCGCTGAATCCCGACCAACCTGCGGAACTGTATTATGCCCATGCCGGAGATGCCGGGGCGGACCTCAAAACGACGGAGGAGGTCACCTTGGAGCCGTTCCAGCGGGCGCTGGTGCCTACTGGCGTGGCCATTGCGCTACCGGCTGGCTACGTCGCCCTGGTGCACCCCCGTTCGGGGCTCGCCGTCAAGCGCGGCGTCACCGTGCTCAACGCCCCGGGCACGATTGATGCCGGCTATCGTGGTGAAATCAAGGTTCCGCTGATCAACCTCGATCCGGAACACACCGTGACATTCCAGCCGGGGGACCGCATCGCGCAATTGGTGATCCAGCGCTATGTCGAGGCGAGATTCGTGCCGGCGGCGTCGTTGCCGGGTTCGGATCGCGCCGAACGCGGCTTCGGCTCGACCGGCGTGGCCTCCTGAGGCTGTTCGCCACGCATGCATCCGACCGCACAACACGCGGTCGGATGCGTCGGTCATGCCGTGCGGCACGGGTAGGATAGGGAGCATTGCAAGAGGAGGTGGAAGATGGGCGACGATGAGAACGAGGTTCGTTCGGCCCACATGTTGGGTTGCGAGATCAGCACGAATCCTCTTGATCCGCTTGAACCGATTCTGAAGATGTGCGAATACCACCATCCCGATGAGGATATGGGTATTCTGGCGCGCGCCTATCAGCGTGCCGTCAAGCAGCATTGCACGCAGCGGCGCAAGTCCGGCGAGCCTTACATCATCCACCCGCTGGCCGTCGCGCAGATTCTTGCCGATCTGGGCATGGGACCGATTGTCGTGGCGGCGGGTCTGTTGCACGATACGGTCGAAGATACCGACTACACGCTTGAGGAGTGCCGTGCCGAGTTCGGCGATACCGTGTCGGGTCTCGTTGATGGCGTGACCAAGCTTTCCAAAATGGAATACGGGGATTCCGCACAGGCCGAAACCATCCGCAAGATGGTGGTGGCCATGAGCCGGGACGTGCGTGTTCTGGTGGTCAAGCTTGCCGACCGCGTGCACAACGCTCGTACTTGGCGTTACGTCAAGCCATCCAATGCGCAGAAGAAGGCGCATGAAACGCTCGACGTGTATGCACCGCTGGCGAACAGGCTCGGCATGAACGCCATCAAAACCGAACTGGAAGAGCTCAGCTTCAAGGTGCTCTACCCGAAGATCTATAACGAGATCGTGGTATTGGTGGCTCGCAGGGCCGGACAGCGTGACGTGTATCTGAAGCAGATCCTCGCCGAGATCAATGAGGATCTCGACGAGCAGCATATCAAGGCCTATGTGACCGGGCGTCCAAAGGACTACTTCTCCATCTACCAGAAAATGATCGTGCGCGGCCATGATTTCGCCAACATCTACGATCTGGTCGGTGTACGTATCATCGTCGACACCATTCAGGACTGTTATGCGGCGCTAGGTGCCGTGCATGCGCGTTGGAACCCCGTTCCGGGCCGTTTCAAGGATTACATCGCCATGCCGAAGCTCAATATGTACCAGAGCCTGCACACTACGGTGGTGGGCCCAGGCGGCAAGCCGGTGGAAATTCAGATTCGAACCTGGGATATGCACCGTCGCGCCGAATTCGGCATCGCGGCGCATTGGAAATACAAGGAGAACGGTCAGGCGGGCCGTGCCCTGTCGTCACCGGATAAGTCCGACCGCAAGCGCGGTGAGAACCAGGAGCTTTCCGAGGCCGATAATCTCAAATGGATCCAGCAGCTTGCCGATTGGACGAGCGAGACTCCGGATTCCAACGAATTCCTCGGCTCCTTGAAAGAAGATCTGGGCTCCGCGGAAGTCTATGTGTTCACGCCGAAGGGCAAGATCGTGTCGTTGCCTGCCGAGGCCACTCCGATTGACTTCGCCTACGCCGTGCATACCGAAGTGGGCCACCGCACCATGGGCGCCCGTGTGAACGGACGCTTGGTGCCGTTGGACACCAAACTGGAGAATGGCGACACCGTCGAAGTGCTGACCTCCAAATCCGATACCGCGGGGCCGTCCCGTGATTGGCTGAGTTTCACCAAAAGCCCGAAGGCCCGCAACAAGATTCGTCAATGGTTCAGCAAGGAACGACGTACCGAAGCCATCGAAGAAGGCCGTGACGAGCTGACACGAGCCATGCGCAAGCGCAATCTGCCGATTACCACGTTGCTGACTCCGGAAGCGTTGGTCGGCATCGCCGACGAACTCAATCTCGCCAACGCGGATGCCGTGTTCGCGGCCATCGGTGACGGTCAGATTTCCACGCAGAACGTGATTTCGCATCTGGTGAAGGATGCCAGCAGCGACGAGGTCAACGAAGAGGTGGAGCAGGAGGCGCTGCCTCTCAAACAGGTCGAGCGCAACAAGAAGAACACCACCAGTTCGCTGGGCATCTCCGTCAAGGGTGTGGGTGACATCTGGGTCAAACTGGCACGCTGCTGCATGCCGGTGCCGGGAGATAAGATCATCGGTTTCATCACGCGTAACCAGGGCGTGTCCGTGCATCGTGTGGATTGCCAGAACATGTTGGACTTGCAGAAGCGGCAGCCTGAACGTGTGGTCGACGTGCAGTGGACCAGTACCAAGGGCGTATTCATGGTCAAGATTCAGGTGGAGGCGCTCGATCGTCCGCACCTGTTGAGCGATGTGACGCGTGTGCTGTCCGATCATGGCGTGAACATCATCTCCGGCTCGATTTCCACCGGTACGGATCGTGTGGCGACCAGTCAGTTCAGCTTTGAGATGGCCGATCCGCAGCATCTCAACATCCTGCTTGCGGCCGTACGCAAGATCGAAGGCGTGTTCGACGTGTATCGCATCACCGGTGCCAAGGATTCAGCCGAACCCCGTTTGCGAAGGATATAGCGGTTCCCTCCTCTGGATGAGGAGTATGATGTGCGAAGCATGATGGGGAGAGAAGGGGAAGCCTCCTTCCTGAGCCACACTCCTGCCGATCATCGAATCTGGATCTCTTCAGACCGACGATCGGAGTGTGGTCCAGGAAGGAGGCTTCCCCAACCCTGTGTATTGCTGATGGTGTTACTTCACGACTTCAATCGAAGTGATTCCCACCGGTTCGAGCGGAGCGTCGGAACGGTCGGTCGCCACGGCGTCGAGCTTGTCGACGACGGCCTTGGACTCATCATCCGCGACTTCACCGAAGATGGTGTGGTGGCCGTTGAGCCACTCGGTCGGTACGGTGGTGATGAAGAACTGGGAGCCGTTGGTGCCGTGCACCTTGCCATCCATGCCGCGACGCAGGCCGGCGTTCGCCATGGCCAGCAGGTACGGACGGTCGAAGGTCAGTCCCGGCACGATTTCGTCATCGAAGTTGTAGCCCGGACCGCCGGTGCCGGTGCCCAGCGGGCAGCCGCCCTGGATCATGAAGTCCTTGATGATGCGATGGAAGGTCAGGCCGTCATAGAACGGTTCGTGGCTCGGCTGGCCGGTGAACGGGTCGGTCCATTCCTTCTCGCCGGTGGCCAGGCCAAGGAAGTTGGCTACGGTTTCAGGGGTCTTGTCGTCGAACAGGTCGATCTTGATGTCGCCTTCGGTCGTGCGCATGATGATGGTGGTCATGGTCTTAAGTGTCTCATGGGCTTGAGACTGGGGGAGAACCGTTCTGCCGTCTTGCCTTGAGAGACCCGAAGCGCCTGCGGCTCCCGAACGGATCAGACCGGCCGCGGCACCTTTGGCTGTACCCGTGAAACCGTTCCCGAAAGGCGCGTCGGGGTCCAAGGGACTGACAAGGAACCTGGGCGCGCTGGTACCTACTAAAGCACCTGACTTCTCGGCATCTTTCTCTGCGGGATGCATCTTAGAGCGTAGTTCTTTATCCTGAAGTAATGCGGCATCATCCATGAGATCGTCAATGGTGACGCCTAGCCACTTTGCTACACGTACCACTTCTGTAAATTTAAGTTGACTATAGCCATTGAGTCGTTGGGAAACAGCTCCTCTTGTCACGCCCCAAATAGAGGCGAGTTCGCTTTGAGATTTTCCGGCGATAGCCATAAATCTTCGAATGTTGTACCGAGTGACTTCCTCGATGCAATCAGCTTCCTTTTGTGGCTTGATACTTGGTTCGATTGCAGTCATTTTAGTATTCCTTGTATTTTGTTAGCTCCCGTATGCAAAGATAACACGCCGATTTGTGTTTAGCAAAACTAACAGCTAACATAACAAGTGTTAGAAAATCTATACATGCTTTTTTAAAAGGAGATTCTGATGTCGAATATGAAGAGGTGGATGGCGGAGGTGGGATTAACTCACCGCCAGCTTGCCGTTCAGCTCCATCAGTCGCCGGCCAGCGTGACTCAGAAAGTCAATCTGCATACACATTGGCAGCGCAGAGACTGTGCCGTTCTCCGCGAACAGTATGGTCTCTCAGCCGATTTCGTTCAGGATCTCATTCCGTATGAGACAGCTTTCCCCAATGGTGCGAGGGGTTGATTTCATTTGGTTTTCTCTTTCCTTGAATCGATAAAGGAGGTGTTGGTCTGATGGCGATTGACGGTGCAGGGATCTTGGTCACGGATTCCGGTGCGGGTGGTTCCTTCCGCCCGGTCCCGGCCGCGGTGAGGGAATTACTGGACTCTTTCGGAGAAGGCGTTGATGTCACTGCCAAATGCATCAACGGCAAGGATCCATTGCACGCCGTTGTCTTGGGTGGTGTTTTTACTCCGTGGGGGCCTTTGCTCACCAATGATTATGGCAGGCCCATACGTTTTTCCGAGTATGGTGACGGCCCATGCCGCTTCGGGGATACTCCCGTCAAGAGAGTGAAGCCAAACGATTGGTTTGTTGATCGCGTCTGCGTACTTGATGACAAGACCGTCGCATCGTTCAAACACGATGTGTTTCGTTTTGTTGTTGAGGCATGCCGACTCGTGATTGGTGGTGACGGAGACCATGATCGCAGCGTGGTGCTCTGCCGCGAAGGAGTCGCAGAACAGCTTGATCTTTCGTCCGATGCCTTCGCGCCGATGGTCGGGTCTGACGGCAATGCCGTCAGTTTCGGCTACCAGCCGTGCGATCGCCTGCGCTGCGTCTGCTCGACCAATCCTGCAAAAGGCCTTGGTGTGTTCCATGTATGGGCTGAGGGCGGCAGCACCTACCAGGCGGTTCTGGGACCATGCGCCTATGAGCGTCGGCCTGAGAAAACCTTGACCCTGCCAGACGAACTCTGGTCCAGGAATGAATCCTGGATGCTTGATTTCTTCGAGCAGGAGACTTCCGATTTCCTCTGCCTCGGCATGGTTTCTCGCCGGACGTACTTCGGGCTCGTCGGGGGAAATAGTGCGAGGGGTTGATTTCATTTGGTTTTCTCTTTCTCTGAATCGATAAAGGAGGTGTTGGTCTGATGGCGATTGACGGTGTAGGGGTACTGGCCATGGATTCCGGTGCCGGTGGCATGAGCGACGAAGCCGGAAGACTTGTTTTCTCCCGTGACCCGTCGGGAACATTCATCGACGGTATGGTCTTCGGAACTTCAGGAGGCGGTGAGAACGCCAATCTCGAAGTGCTGTGTGCGTTGCCCTACGAGCTTGTACGCCCACATGCTAGTGCCTCTGTCCTGGGTCCGCTGGTCGGCGTAGGGAATGTGAAGAGGCTGTCCCTGAGCGTCAAATACCTTGATGGTGAGATATCCGTCGGGCGGTACGACCGTGTATCCGGCTTTCTCGTTGAGCAGGCGCGCGCCCTCGTTGGTGGGGATGCTGAGTATCAGCTCAGCGCCGTGGTCTGCCGCCCAGGAGTCGCAGAACGCCTTGATCTGCAATCCGATGCCTTCGCGCCGATGCTTCCTGACGACCGCGATCCCTTCGATGAGGGCTGCATGCTCGGCGAAAGCCTCTCGTATCTGTGCGGCATGGACCCCGCTCGTCCCGGTGCGGTATATGAGCGTCTCGGCTACGCAAAGGGCTGGCTGGATGAGGGCCGCGCCTATCAGACGGTCCTGTCCCCATACGCCTATGTACGTAGGCCTGATCGTTCCATCATCGTGTCTGACGACTGCTGGGACGCTTTGATCGAAGTCTTTGATGTCCCTGACGAGCAGGCTCTTGATTGCCTTTGCCTCGCCATCCGTTGCGGCGGCGCGTGGCCCGTCGACGGCGGGGGAGGTGGTGCGATGGTCTGATTTCATTCGATTTTCTCTCTTCTCTGCAACTGAAAGAAAATGCCCGTTCCCGATGTTGGAGCGTCGGGGACGGGCGGTGCAACCAATATTCCGGGCGGCCGCGGACCGGGATCCGGCAAGATACGGGATCCGTGGCCGCCCAATGCATTGTCTTGGAGTAGTGATCACACATGAACGACTTTACTAAAGCCTTCCGCATGTCTTGCTCTGTGTCTCCCGAGTGTAACCGGGATTTTCACGCGCCGGTTTGGACGTTCCCGGTCGTGACGGCATTCGCCCGCCACAATGATCCGGTCGATTCCCGTCGCCTGGCGTCGATGATGGCGCACCCGTCCATGGAAGGGAGACTGGCGTGAACTGGCTTCTAATCGTATTGATCGTGTTCGTCGCGTTCTCGTGGCTGATGACGCTGGCCCTGTGCAGGGCTGCGCGTCTCGGCGACGAGCAGGCCGCCAGACTGGACGACGGACGCCGCGCCGGCCAGCAGCGTGAGGAGGAGCGGCCGTGAGCAACATCGCACTGTCATGGGCGTTCAAATGCCATGTCGGCAACGCCAGCGCGAAGGCCGTGCTCATCTACCTGGCGGACCGTGCGGACGATGACGGCACCGCCGCCTATCCGAAGATCGCGACCATCGTCAACGTCACCGAACTCTCGGAACGGACCGTGCGCACCGCGTTGAAGACGCTCCAGGAACGCGGGTTCATCCGCCGCGGCGACCAGCGGTACGCGCGTCTCGGCAAGGGCGGCCGGAACCGCCTGCCCCAGTACTGCCAGATCGTGTGGGACCTCGCGGTCGAATCCGACCCGTCGACCCTCGAATGGATCAGGGAGACGCACACGGCGGAACGGGACCCCATGACCATGAGCGGGACCGTGGACCCCGCCGCCTCGACCGTGACGGAAAACGGCGAATCCAAGGACATACCGCCCGAAAACGTTGGAACGAAGCCGATTCCCAGCACTGCAAATCCCGCAGGGCTGGAAACCGAGCCGAAACCGGCACTGCAAATCCCGCAGGGCCAGCACTGCAAATCTCGCACCTCTGGCTCTGCAAATGTCGCAGGGCCAGCTCTGCAAATCTCGCAGGGCTGTATATATAAGGATAAAACCCTCCATGTAAACCCTCCATGTAAACCCAACCCCTCTCTCCCTACGGGAGAGCTCCCCGCAAGCGGGAAGCGCCCCGCCGAGAAGGATGGGAACGACATGACCGGAACGGATTCCGAAGCGGCGACCGTGATGGAACATCTCACGTCCGTCCGCTCCAGGCTGACGCTGACCACCGCGGAACCGACCAGACGCGACCACGCCAAGATCGGAAACCTCGTCGGCCGAATCGCCAAAGCCCATGGCGACGACCATGCGGCCGCGGTGGCGCTCATCCTTGCGGCCATCGACTGGCTGCCGTCGAACACGTACTGGCTCGGCCGAATCGACTCCGCGCGACGTCTCGCCGACAACTGGGACGGCATCGCCAACGACTGGACCATCAGCCAGATCGAACGCCGGCGCGCATCGGACTCGGAGGCCCGGGACCGCGACCGGAAAACCAAGCCGGTGAGGAACACGCGCGTCCCGTCGCGCCACGAGGAACGCCATGTGCACACGTTCGTCTGCGAACACGTCCTCGCCGACATGAGACCGCACGAGGACGAATACGATCACGAGGGAAGCCTGCGCTACGGCCATCCGTCGGAATGGCAGACCGCATGCATGGAACACGCCGACGAGCTCAACCAACGCGACGGAATCGAGGTGACCGCATGAACAGGGAACCGAACCTCGCCGCGATCGTCTGCTCCGGGACGGCGGCCATGAACGGTCGGGACACGATGCCGGCATGCGCGAGGATCGCCGCGATCGACCCGGACCTCGCCGACCGCATGTGGAACACCGTGACCGGCGACGACGGACGGGACCTGATCGACGAACGGATGCGCGGCAAGGGCCGCATGCTGTGCTCAGTGTGCCCCATGCGCCTCGACTGCATCAGCCGCGCCCTCGTGGGCGGCTGGAAGGACAAGGCCGTGTACGGCGGACTCGAATACGCGAGCCGTTGGACCCTCGCCCGACTGATCGGCCGGGACCTGCACATCGACGCGAGCGGACTGCACCTGATTCCGCAAAACAGGGTCCGTGACTGGCTGGCCGAACATCCGGACTGGGCCGAACGTATGCGCCGTGACGGCAGGGACTACTGGCGGTCGGTCAAACGCCGCCAACGCTCCCGCCGCGACTACACCCACGACGAACCGCTCTTCCTCAAAACCGAACCCGTGCCGGACGGCCTGGTCCAGGGCAGTCTCTTCTGACACCCGCAGCCGCGGCTCACGCCCGGACCGCGGCGCCTGCCGGGATACCGGAAACGGTGAATACCGGGACACCGTTTTACCGAAAAACCGAAATGCCGAAACACTGAAAAACCGAGACAAGGAGAAACCGATGAACGACAAGAAGAGCGAGCCGATGGTGATCGCGTTGGCGACGGGCAAGGGCGGCAGCATGAAGACCACGAGCGCCGTGTTCCTGGCCTGCGCCCTCGTGGACCAGTCCCGGGGCGAGCAGCGTGTGCTCGTCGCCGACGCGGACGTGCAGGGCGACGCGAAGGACTGGTGGTACCGGGCCGCCGAACTGGACGACCCGCTGCCGTTCGACGTGATGTCCGCCGCGCCGGCCGACATCGCGCACCTGCACGAGCTCAACGGCCGGCTCGACGAGCCCGTCGACTGGATCCTGATCGACTCCGCCCCGTACGGGCGCGCGTTGGACGAATCGGTGAACAACGCGGACCTCGTGGTCATCCCCTCGAGCCCCAGCCGCATCGACCTCGACCAGGCCGCCGGTGTGAAGGACCTGTGCGACCGGCGTGGCGTCCCCCGCAGCGATCCTCCTGTGCCGCACCGAGGCCAACACGACCGCCCTGCGCGACGCCCTGTCATGGATCGACGACGCGGGCATCGCGTGCTTCGAGACGCTGATCCCGAAACGTCAGGACATCCTCAACGCGAAATCCACCCGACCGCGCGGTTCCCGCCTGCACGAATACCGCGACCTGGCCGGCGAACTCAAGCGGACCATGCGACAGCTCAAGGAGGAGGACCGGTGAGGAACATGAACCTGACGCCCCGGCCGCGCGACCTGACCGCGCTGCTCAACAGCGACCACCAAACCGAAACACCGTTTTACCGGAATACCGAAAAACCGAATACCGGAATACCGAAAAACCGGCAAAACGAAACACCGGAATCCGGTGAGGACTGGGTGAAGACCAGCGTGAGTCTGCGCGCCTCGACCCGACGCAGGCTCAAGACCTGGGCCGCCGAGCACGACATGCGCATCCAGGAAGTGGTCGATGCCGCCCTCGAAACGTACCTGGGCTTGAATGGAGGGGAACGATGAACCGCATCATGCTCCTCGGACTGCTGGTCCGCATCTCCCGCGTGGCGTTGTGCGGCGTGATGGGCGTGATGGCCGAAACCGTCGCCCGGCGCGCGGGGTCCATCGGTCTTCGCGGCCTGTGCCGCCTGTGCGTCGTCGCCTACGCTCTCATTCTCGCGGCGTCCTTCGCTCCGATGGACTCGGCCCAGACCGTCGTCCATCGGGCCGTCCCGCTGCTTTTCCTCGTCCCGAATCTTCTCATCTGGATCTCGATGCCGTCCTCCGGCGCGTCCATGCGCGGCACGCGCCGGAGGAACGATGCAGACGGCTCCGCCGATTCGATAAGCTGTGAACCTATGAACAAGGAGAACGAATGACAGAGAAAGAAAAGGCCATCGAAGATGAGGCCATCGAACTTTCGATCGATCCCACGGAAAAGAGAACAAAGAAGCCGCATCGCAGAAGGGCCGTCGTCATCACCGTCGTCGCACTCGCACTGCTTGCGGCGGGAGGCATCGCCTGGAAGACGCATACGGACCGCCTCATGGCCGAGGCCAGGGCGGACTGCGCGGCCGCATCCGAACACCTGCGCACCGCGACGAACGACTACAACACGCTCCTGAACGGGAACGCGGCCAACGCGGCAAAGACCGACCGGAAAAGCGTGAAGGACGCGAAGACCCTTGACGCCCTGTCCAAGGCCGTGAAGGCGTCCACGCCGAAGGCCGTGTCCTGCAAAGCGGATTCGAGGGACGCCGTGGTCACGGCCACGAAGGCCATCACCGCGAACACGGCATGGTACTGGACGCACGGGAAGTCCCTGAACAGGCTGGTGAAAGCGGTCGAAACGTCCAAACTCGACAAGACCGTGGATGACGCGAACGCGCTGTACAAGGAGACCGACGGCAAGGTGGCGGACGGCAAGACCCGCGCAAGCCTGCTGGACGCCATCAAAAAACGCGACGCGGACGCCATCGCGAAAGCCGTGGAAGAGGTCAACGAATCGAAGGCCGCGAAGGAGCAGGCCGACGCGGAGGCGAAGGCCAGGGCCGAACAGGAAGCCGCCGCGGCCGCTGCCGCCGCGCAGCAGCAGGCGCAGGCATCGCAATCCCAAACATATTCAGGCGGCGGATCGTACTCGAACCGCGGCTACTCGTATTCGGGCGCCTCGTCCTCGTCCGGTTCCGGCGGTTCCGCATCCTCACCGTCGCAATCCAACGGCGGCGGCTCGTCGTCCGGTTCCGGCTCCGACCTGCACATCGTCATCGGCGGCAGCGGCACACCCGCCCAGAACGGGCCCAGCCACGGCGAGCCCAACATCTGACGATCTGACGGCTTCTCCGCCGGTCGCCCAAATGTCCAAACCGGCATGCCGGCAATCGGGTTTCAATGGTCTCGAATGGGGAGGAATCGAATCCCCGTCCGAGACCATTAACGATGTAAGGAGAAACCAGTGAGGTTACCTAAGAAGAAAGCCGTGAAGGCGGCGGTGGCCGGCCTCGCGGCATCCGCGATGCTGCTCACGGCCATGCCGGCCTACGCCGGCATCGGCTCCGGCGGCGGAGGAGTCCACGGCGGCGGCAACGTCGGCCCGAGCGGGGACATCCTCTACCTCCAGGACGACAACAACTACACGGATTCGCCGACCCAGGGATGGGGCCAGGCATCCATCGACTACGCGCTCCAGGCGATGCGCAACTCCGGCTACAAGATCCCCACCGAAGACAGCTACGCCATCGTGTCCCGGATCAAGAGCTCCTGCACCGAGGCGATCAACCAGGCCGTCGCCGACAAGTCCGACGGCGACGCCACCCAGGCGCGCGTCATCGGCGTCGCCGCGACCATCGCGGACAGTTCGGACGGACTGGTCCCATGGGGCACCAACCCGACCGACTTCCGCAACCGCTTCGACGCCAACTGGAACGCCCTGGGCGACAAGAGCGACGACCTCAAGGGCTACGACTCCACCTGGGTCCAGAAAGTGCACGACAAGTTCACGGACCAGATCACCACGACCGGCAACCAGTATCCGACCGGCGTGCAGGTCGTGTGCGTCGCGGTCAACAACCAGCAGCCGCCACGCGACTATGATCTGACCGTCACCACCAATCACAGGCAGAGAACCGACCTGAAGGTCGGCTCCACCGACCCGATCGGCGACACCCTGCACGCGAGCAACAACGGCAGCGGCATCAAGGAGAACCTGAACGGCACCGCCGTCATCCACTACGAGGGCCAGAAGGACGGCTACGTCGGCGCCAGGACGGTCAGCAAGCCGATCACCTTCGCCAATAACGGCGACACCCAGCTCGACCGCCTCGCCACCCCGGCGGATTTCGGCATGGGCCACTGGCAGGAGGGCCGGTACTGGATCGACATCCAGGTCGCCAAGCAGGGCAGGATGAAATCGTCCGTCGACACGGCCGACAAGGACCCGTCCGAGACCTGGAGCGTGAGCGCCGAACCGCCGACCCCGCCGGTCAAGACCATCGACGAGGGCGTGAGCGCCGACGGCATGACCAACCGCACCGTCATCAGCTACGGCACCGGCAAGGGCGGCTACGAGATGGCGTTCAGGGACAGGATCACGGCCGACGGCGTCGACTACACCGTCGACGACTACAGGCTCGTCGACAAGACCGACAACGACCGCGACGCGTCCAATGAGTTCACCATCGCCTGGGACCGCAAGACGGACACCGTCTCGGCCGTGCGCACCGCCGACAAGGGCGAGATGCCCCTCGACCACCAGTACGAGTTCAGCTTCGACGTCACCGTCAGCAAGCCGAAGGACTTCAGGAAGGTCAAGGACCACGCGACCGGTAAGTGGAACCAGGAACCCGAGGCCGACGCCGGCAGCAAGGAGTTCGACACCTGGCGGCCGAACCCGGACAAGAGCTGGATCTTCGAGCGGGACGGCGAATGGCGGGCCGTCATCGACCCGCAGGAGAGCGACAGGACCGGCGGCGACGCGCACACCTACCTCGACGGCGACAGGGTAGGCAGCGTCGTCAACGGCACCGTCGGCAGGAACCTGATCCAGGCGCCCAACAAGCTCACTCTCACCGATGACTGGACGGCCGCCGACTACATCTTCGACCCGGACACGGAGAGCATCCGCGTGTACGAGGCCACGGCCGGCAGCGACCGCGAAAGCAGCGTGAGCGACATCGTGAACACCGGCAAGGACGTGACCGACCAGTTCGCCATCACCGTCCAGGCCGCCAAGGCCACCGCCACCGCCAAGGCATCCTACCTCAAGGGATTGAAGAAGCTGAAGAACCCCAGGCAGGTCACGCTCCTGATCCCCGGCAGGATCAACTTCGCGGACGGCAAGGGCGCGGAACAGGTCCGCAAGGACTTCAAGAAGGCCGCGGGCGACGAGCTCACCTTCTGCACCGCCCCGGACGGCAAGGACCTGACCAACGGCGGCTCCGAGACCGTGAACAACCACACCGAGCCGACCAACGAGCCCCGGATCTGCGGCTACATCCCGCCGGCCAAAAAGGACGTGGTGAGCGAGGCGAGCCAGGGCGGCGACCAGGAAAGCGTGCAGGGCAAGGTCGTCCAGCCCGGCCAAAGGGTCGAATACCAGCTCGACACGCAGCCGCATCTGCCGTCCGACCTCGCCTACGAGGTCAGGTCCGTGAACTTCACCGACTCCTACGACCCGTATCTGAAGCCGGATAGGCAGACCCTGGAGATGATGGACCTGGACACCGGCAAGCCGGTGTCCAAGAAGAAGTACACGACCACGTGGGATGACTCCAGGCACATGTTCACCCTGACCGTCACCGACCAGACGCTCCTCGGCCAGTGGCGTGCGGGCGCCAGCCCGCGCCTCCAGGTCCGCTTCGAGGGCACCGTCGCCGATAATGCCCCCACCACGCACAGGGTCGGCAACAAGTGGGTGCTGACCCTCAACGACTCGCTGACCCCGAGCAACGAGGTGTTCAACATCCCGCCGAAGCTCGACCCCGTCAAGAAGGACACGCGGAAGGACCCGACGGTCAGCATCGACGGCAGGACCGCCCTGCTGGGAGACGAGATCTACTACCATGTCGACATCGACGCCAGGCAGGACAACCAGGCGTACAAGGTCTGGAGGCTCGGCATGACCGACGACTACGACGACGAGTATTTGAAGCTCGACGCCGCCAACGTGGAGATCACCGACGAGACCGGCAAGGACGTCACCGGCAAGTTCAACCTTCAGGACAGGGACGGCGTGCTCTACGCCTACGCCAGGCTGGTGGACACCGAGATCCCCGCGACGGGCGAGACCGTCAAGGGCGACCCGCAGCCGGAAGACCTCAAGGCCTACGGCGAGTCCGACGGGCATGACCCGCTGTCCCAGCCCGCCATCGACCAGAACCTATTGGGCCACACGTACACCGTGTCCATGCCGATGACCGTCATCAAGGCCACCGACGGCCACGTCGTGCGCAACAAGGCCACGCAGGTGCTCGACAGGATCCGCAAGGACACCAACGAGGTCACGAACCCGTTGAAGCCCATCAACCCGGCCAAGGACGTCACCGTGAAGGTCGGCGGCGTATCCGCCAACGGCAGGAGCATCTACAAGGACAGCACGTTCCTCTACCAGCTCGATTCCAGCATCCTGCCGTCGGATCGCGCCTACCCGCAGGTCGACCGGTGGGACATCGTCGATGCGCTCGACCCGGCCTTCGACGAATGCACCGGCCAGTGGGCCGTGTACGCGACCCGCGACCTGCTTTCGGGCGGCGAGGTCGTCGCGTCCAAGGGCGACAGGATCGCCGGCTCCGGCTTCGACAGCTCGAAGCTCGGCGGGGATCTGTTCACCCTCTCCACGGCCGTCGTCGACGGCCGCAACGTGGTGACCATCGAAGCGACCGGCCGTTACAGGGCCCTCGTGTCCGACGGCTCCCATGAGGCCGGCTGGCGCGCCTACATCCAGTGCAGGCGCCTCGCCGTGACCGACCGCCACGAGAACCGGTTCACGGAGCACTACAACGACAAGACGCTCGAATCGAACGTGGTGTGGACCCGCACCCCGGACATGACCCCATCCATCTCCGTCGAGAAGTGGGACCGCAAGTCCGGCTGGCCGAACGGCGACCGCGACAATTCGAAGGACGCGCTGACCGTCTCCGGCGACACGGAGATCGTGTTCACCATCACGAACACGAGCAAGACCGACCCGGACACGCAGCAGGGCGCGGTGTATCGCGCCAAGGACCTCAAGCTGGAGGACTCCACCATCGTCGGCGACGGCGAGGTCGTGGACCTGAAGTACCCGTCCGACTGGGACATCAGGGTGCTCAAGCCCGGCGAGAGCGTCGAGGTCACCGGCACGCTCAAGGGCGTCACCAAGACCCACACCGACCGAGCCAAGGTCACCGGCATCCCGTTGACCGAATGCCCGGTCGACACGTCGGCCCCGTTCGGCGACGGCACATCGGACGACGCGTCCGGCTCCAAGCCCGAGGCCAAGACCGAAGGCAAGTCCGATGACGTCGTGACCATCGACGGCAAGGACTACTGCGCGGACACCAAGGTGGAGTCCGCCACCGACGACTGGAACGGCATGAGCGTCAACCTCGCCACCACCGGCTCCGCCGTTTACGGCATGGCCGCTGCGGCCGCCGCGCTTGCCGCCGCGGGCGTGGCCATCGCCGTGGCGCGCCGCCGCAGGAAGGCGGTGACGGCCGGAGCGGAACACGCATCCGACGATGCCCAGTGATGAATGACTGAACAACGGCGCGCCCGGTCTCCGGGCGCGCCCCGGCCCGCGCACGGATAAGCCACGCTTCTCTCAGCAATCCCCAAAGTGGCTCCGGGTTCGACTCCCGGCACGGGCGCTGGAAACGGGCGGCACCATTCTCCTTGTGGCGGATCGGTCCGTCTTCCTTTCGCATGATGCCGTCCCGTTTCCATGTTCCGCTGCCTGCGGAACGCCGGACGGGAACCATGGCACTCGAAGCCCGGCGCGCGGCGGCGGGACCCGGCCCCACCGGCGAACGGTCGGCGGGGCCTTTCCCTACCATCGTCCGAGCCTCTTCGGTCTCGGCGGGAACGTCCAAACCGGAGCCTTCTCGACGGCCATACCGTGGTCATGTCATCCAAAACAAGTCGAAAGGAAACCATCATGTACGGAATCACCATCGCGGCCGACGGCAGCAGCGTCGTCACCAGCGCGTTGCAGCTGTTCAGCCAGTTCGCCATCATCGGCGGCGGCCTGTGGGCCGTGTGGGGCGTCATCACCCTGGCCGGCGGCCTGAAGGACCAGAACGGTCCGGCGACCCAGTCGGGAGTGTGGCAGGTCGTCGGCGGCGGTCTGATCATCGCGGCCGCGGCCCTGTTCTCCAACATCGCCCTGTAGACGGGAGGCCACGCATGGTCGATTTCATCGTCGGCATCCTCAACTCGATAGGGTCCGGCGTCGGCGACGACATCGTGGCCGACCTGCTGAAGACCCCCGCCGAATACAACGCGGGCATGTACCAGCTGAGCCTGACCATCGCCCGCTCGGCAGTCAAACCCATCGCCAGCACGATCCTGGCTATCATGTGCGTGCTGGAGATCGCCAGGGTCAGCACCAGGGCCGACGGGGACCGGGAGCTGGGCGTCAAGCTCATCGCCATGGCGATGTTCAAACTCGTCCTCGTGTTCACCGCCGCCCAGCACTGCGAGCTCATGCTCAAGGCCATCGACGAGATCGGACAGTCCGTGATGAACGGCATCCACACCGCGGCCCCCACCACCGGGACGGCGGCCGGCGCGGGCTTGGGCGACAGCATGAGGAGCGCCATCGAGTCGGCCGGACCGTTCGGACAGATCCCATGCCTGATCCTGCTGATCATCCCGTTCCTCGTCTCCAAGGGCGCGACCATCGTCGTCACCGTCGTGGTCCTCCTGCGTTTCGTGCAGATCTACCTGCTGACCGCGTTCAACCCCCTGCCCATCGCTTTCATCGCGCAGGAGGAGACAAGGCAGTGGGGCATCAACTACTTCAAACAGTATGCAAGCGCGGTGTTCCAATGCGCGACCCTCTATCTGGCGATCCTCATGTACCGCACGCTCGTGGGCGGCACGCTCAACCCGAGCAAGTTCAAGGACGGCGACAGCCTCTCCGGCTGGGTGATGGACAACTTCATCGGCCTGCTCCTGGCGAGCGTGATGCTCATCGGCGTCGTCATGGCGGCCAACTCCGTCGCCAAGAAGCTCTTCGGCGGCGAATGAAACACAACGCAATCCACATCCACGAAAGGAAGCAATCATCATGGCGTTGCAGATGCCCGTCTACAGGGAACTGACCACCATCGAATCGAAGGTGTTCATGGGGATGAGCTGGCGGCAGTGCCTCGCCGCAGTCATCCTCGCCATCGTGTGCGGGGGCGGATACCTGGGCATGTGGCTCGGGCTGGGCATGGATCCCAACCTCGCCATGTATCTGATCTTCCCTCCCGGCCTGCCCATCGCCGCATGGGGGTGGGCCCGTCCCAGGGGTCTCATGCCCGAGAAATACCTGAAATACATCCTGCGCCACTACACGCAGCGCGAGGTCTACCTGCTCGACGGTCCGGGCAGACCATACCGCACCGGCGCGAAACCAACGATCAAGGAAAGGTGAAGCATGTTCGGAAAGAAGGACCCGGTCGCATCGGACGAAGGCGGTGCCGAAGCCGGGACGAAGGCGCGGAGCAAGCAGGCGACGCGTCTGCCGAAGGGCGTCAAGCAGCTCATCGGCTACGACGCGATGCTGCGCAACGGGACCGCACGCCTGGGCGACGGACGGTGGAGCGCCACCATCCTCTTCCAGGACATCAACTACCAGTTGAGCCCGGAATCCCATCAGATGGAGATCATCGACCGGTGGGCCAAGCTCATCAACAGCTTCGAGGCCGGACAAAGCGTGCAGATCGCCTCCTACACGCGTTCACGCGGCGTGCGCGAGATCCTCGCCGACGTGATGATGGACGAGACCGGCGACGGCCTCGACCACTACCGGCTCGACTACAACCGCCTCGCCCAAGGCAAACTCGAATCCGTCAGCCGCAACACCAGCACCGTCAAGACCCTGACCATCACCGTCCGCGAAAGCGACGAGCAGGCCGCCGTCGCGAGCCTGAACGCCCTGTGCAACAACCTCGTGGCCCAGTTGCGCTCCATCGACGCATGCGAGGCCACCCGGCTCGACCGCGAACACCGGCTGCGCCTGATGGCCGAGGTGCTCCGGCCCGGCGAGGAGTTCCGGTTCGACGAACGTCGCTTCGCCCACCAGCCCGGCAAACCCGACACCAAGGACCTCGTGTGCCCGTGGAGCATCGACGCGCGCAACCCGACCATGCTCGACATCGAATCCCTGGACTCGAAATACCTGCACCGCACCATGTGGGTATCCAGCCTGCCGCCGGAACTGTCCGACCAGCTGGTCAACGACCTGACCGGCCTGCGCGCCCGCGTCGACGTGAGCATCCACCTGGCGCCCATGGACCGCGGCGACAGCATGACGCTCGTGCGCCGCAAGAACGCCGAGGTCAAGATGCAGATCATGGACCAGAGGCGCAAGAACCGCAGGCAGGGCCTCGACCCCGACGACCTTCCCGACGACCTCGCCGACCAGCAGGAACAGCTCGGCCAACTGCGCGACGAGCTGCGCTCCACCAACCAGAGGCTCGTGGACTCGATCATCGTGATCGGCGTGTCCGCGGCAAGCCAGGAGGAGCTGGAGGTCGCGTGCAGGAACGTGAAGGCCAAGGTCAACGCCCAGTCGTGCACGGCCGAGAGCCTGAAGTTCATGCAGATGGAAGGACTGACGGCCGAACTGCCCCTGGGCAACGACCCGCTGCCCATGAAGCGCACCCTGACCACGAACTCCGCGGCGATCCTGATCCCGTTCACCACGCAGGAGGTGTTCGAGCCGCACGGCCTGTTCTACGGCAGCAACGCGAGGAGCGGCAACCCGATCCTCGCGGACCGGCGCAGCCACATGAACTCCAACGGGTTCGTGCTCGGCACGTCCGGCGGCGGCAAATCCTTCACGGTCAAGCAGGAGATCGCCGGCATGTTCCTCAACCGGGACGACGAGGTGATCGTCATCGACCCGGAACGCGAATACCTCGCCCTCGCGGCCGCGTTCGGCGGACAGATCATCCGGATCAGCGCCGGCACCGGCACGCGCGTCAACCCGATGGACATCGTATTGGACGACGACTCGGCCTCCGACCCCGTCAAGGACAAGACCAACAACGTGGTCTCCATGATCGGCGCGCTCATCGGCGGCATCGACGGACTCGACCCGCTGCAGAAGGGACTGGTCGACCAGTGCGTCAGCAACCTGTACACGCGCTACCGCAACCAGGGCGGGGGAGTGGTCCAGCCCACATTGCAGGACCTGCACGACGAATTGCAGGCGGGCGGCGACCAGGTGAGCCGGTACCTCGCCGACGCGCTCAACCCGTACATCACAGGCTCCATGAGCGGCTTCAACGGCCAGACCAACGTGGACCTGTCCAACCGGTTCACCGTGTTCGACGTGTCCGGCCTGTCCGGCGAACTGCGCACGTTCGGCATGATGGTCGTCATCGACCAGGTGTGGAACCGCGTCATCCGCAACAAGGCCAACGGGCGGCGCACTTGGCTGTACGTCGACGAGTTCCACCGCTTCTTCTCCAACCGGTACGCCGCCGCCCAGTTCAAGGACATCTACAAGCGCGCCCGCAAATACGGCCTCGGCGTCACCGGCATCACCCAGAACGTCGAGGAGATCCTCGACCTGCAGGACGCGCGAGAGATGCTGTCCAACTCGGACTTCCTCATGCTCCTGAGCCAGAACAGCACCGACGCGGACGCCCTGTGCGAGCTGCTGAACCTGAGCGAGGAGCAGCGCCAGTACTTCACCGGCGTGCTGCCCGGCCAGGGACTCATGAAGATCGGCAGCGCCTACGTGCCGTTCGACGGGCGCATCCCCGCGGGCGGCGACCTCTACCGGCTGTACTCCACGACCTTCCAGGAAGGAAAGTAAACATGAGCGGAACCCAAGCCCGCCACGCCGGAGGCACGCGCGCCCGCATCGGACATGCGGCCACCGGCGTGGTGTCCAGCGCCGCGCAGTTCGGCGCGGACCGGACCGACATCGCCGACTCCATGGGCCACAGCGCCGCCGAGATAACGGGACGCGCCGGCATGTACGGCATGTCCTCCGCCATGCACGGCGTGGGCTGGACGGCCGGCAAGGCGCGGCATATCATGAACCGCGGCAAACGCGCCCTGCGGTCGGGCAAGGGAATGCGCAAGACGGTCGGCAAACCCAAGGCGCTGTCCGAGGCGACGCCCAGCGAGAAGATCGGCAAGTTCGCCGCGAAAGGCAAGGCGAGCAAGCGGATCGGCAAGCATATAGGCGCGGGCATTGGGAAAGCCGGCCGGAGCGTCAAACGGATGGGATCCACCGGCATGGGCTGGATGGACGAAGCCGGCGCGAGGCTCACCGCGGCCGACGACGACTTCGCGTCGAAGCTGGGAAGCACCACACGCGACCTGTCCTTCAAAGCGGCACGCGCGGGCGTGAAGGGCGTCAACTCGTCGGCCAAATTCATCTGGCGGCACCGCCGCGCGCCCGTCAAGGCGGCACGCGGCGCGAAAGCCACCGGGCAGGCCGCCGTGCGTGCCGCCCACGCCGCCGCGAACTTCGTGCGCATGGCCGCATCCCACGTCATCGCGGGAGCCGCCTCCATCAGCCTTCCCATCCTGCCCGTCATCGCGGCCATGCTCGCGGTGCTCGGCGTGCTCCTGGCCGTCATGGGCGCGTTCCTGGGATCCAGCGCCAGCGAATCCACGGTCGCGGGCGTGCCCGCGGAATACGAGGCCGACGTGATCCGCGCCGGATCCATCTGCCAGGTCGTCACGCCGAGCATCATCGCCGCCCAGATCGACCAGGAGTCCAATTGGAATCCGAAGGCCGGCAGCTCCGCCGGAGCGCAGGGCATCGCACAGTTCATGCCTTCCACATGGGCGTCCGCGGGCAAGGACGGCGACGGCGACGGCAAGGCAGACGTCTGGAACCCGCACGACGCGATCCGGAGCCAGGGCAACTACATGTGCGGCCTCGCCTCGCAGGTCGAGACGGCCAAGAAGTCCGGGAAGCTGACCGGCGACACACTCCAGCTGACCCTCGCCGCCTACAATGCCGGCCTCGGCAGCGTCCTGAAATACGGTGGCATACCGCCCTTCACGGAGACCACGAACTATGTGAAACGGATCGTCGACCTGGCCCGGACCAAGTACACCTCCTCGGGCGGTTCCGGCGATTCGGGCCCGACCGTCGGCGCGCTGAGCCCGAAACTCGTCATGGGCGACGGCTGGCACGTGAACATCGAAGCCATGGGCCTGCACTACACGCGCTTCCCGGACTACGACACCTACCAGTGCACCTGGTGGGCCGCAATGAGAAGGAACCAGATCGGCAAGCCCGTCGACGCGCACATGGGCAACGGCGCGCAATGGAACGACACCGCGGCCCGTCTCGGATACCAGGTGGGACGGAGCCCGAAGCCCGGCGACGTGATGTGCTTCGAGGCCGGCGTGCACGGCGCGGACGGATACTACGGCCATGTCGCGGTCGTCGAGCAGGTCAATTCCGACGGTTCCATCCTCATCAGCCAGTCCGGCACCGGCTGGATGGCCGTCGTCACCGAGACCATCAGCGCATCGGAACTCGCCGCCATGGGCAACGGCGTCAGCTTCATCCACTAGGAAGGAAAAGGAATGGACGAGCGCAAAAGGAACATCCTCATCGTCGCGGCCACGACCACGGCCGTCGTGCTCATGGTCGTCGCGAACATCGCCTTCATCCTCATGCATCCGGCCGGAACGGAAAATCGGAGCAGGCTCGCGGCATCCGACGTCAAGGCGGAGACGTCAACGTCCACGCCGGCCGTGAAGCATCAGAGACCGTTGGAGGTATGCGAGAAGCTCGCTCCGAAGGCGGCGGCCGCCTACACCGGCAAGGGCGGCGACCGCGACCGGCTCATCAAACGATACTTCGCATCCGACGCGCAGGGCCTGAACATCCCCATCGACCGGATCGCCGACCAGCCCGATGTGCAGGCGTCCGGCGGCATGAACGCCGGCACCTCCACGACCGCGACGTGCAGCGTGTGGACGGGACTCGAATCGCCATGGACCCTCACATGGCGATGGACCGCCGACAAGGGCTGGAAATGCACCGGCATCAGCGGACCGCTCGAAGGCGCGTACACCGTCCTCGGCGACAAGGCGCCGGAGGAAGACAAGGACGACGGGAAATGATCAGGACCGACAGGAAGACGGGCGAGCCGATCCTCAGCCCCAAACTCACCGCCGACCAGCTGCACGCCATGGCCAACGACCCCGGCTGGCGCCCGTGGATGCGCCTCATAGCCGAACATTCGCACGCATGGCCGGCACTCGTCGACTGGTGGCGCACCGCGCAGAAGCAGGGCTTCGACGAGGCCGGGGCCGCGCCAAGGCCTCCCGAATCCATGCGACGTCGCCGCCGCGTCGCCATACCATCCGCGCCACTGCCGCCGGAAGACGAACCAGGACGGGAACCCGTGCCGGCATCTATGGAATCTGTGGATGAGACCCGGACCGCCGAGCCGGAACCATCCCGGTCGCAATCCTCCGTTTCCGGTTCTTCCCACGAACCGGAAACGGAACAGTCCCATCCCGACGATTCCACGGAGAAGGCCCTGAGGGACGCCGACGCTGATTTCGCGGCACTCGAACAGGTCGCCGACTTGGAGCCAACCACAATGAGCCTCCCGCCCATACCGGAACCGGAACCGACGGAAACCGGGAAAACCGAGAGACCAGGAGGGCTGTCGGCGGCCGTCACCTACTCGGCCGACCCCGACGATCCGAAGGTGCGACGCGTCTTCCCGGTCGGGAAAGCGCTCGTCGCGCTCGTCATGGCCGCGAGCCTCATCGCCGTGTCCTGGATGGGACTGCAAATCAAGAACCGCCGCGCCGCCGTCATGCGGCAAGAGGCGCATGAGACCGCAGTCAGCGCATGCGACTCGGCCGAAGCGACACGCAAGACCGTTCAGTCCGACTTGGACAGGACCACGGCCGAAGCATCCAAACTATTGAAGGACACCAGTCGCGGCCAGGTCTCGGATCCCAAGACGCTTGATGCGTTGGATCGGCTCCTGGACGCAAAGACGACCACCATCAAGGGTTCCTGCGCGCCCGACGCCGCCACATCCGACGTGGACAGGACCACGGCGGCGCTGCGCGGAACGACCAAAGAGCTCAGGAACCGTCTCGCCGATCTCAAGACCGCAACCAAGGCCGTCACCGACAGCAAACTCGACAGGACCGTCGACGACGCGGACGCGCTGTACAAGGAGACCGACGGTAAGGTGGCGGACGACAAGACCCGGGAGACTCTGCTGAAGGCGGTCAGGGCCCGTGACGCGGAAGCGATCGCGAAGGCCGTGCAAGAGGTCAACGAATCGAAGGCGGCGAAGGAGCAGGCCGACGCGGAGGCGAAGGCCAGGGCCGAACAGGAAGCCGCCGCCGCGGCCGCCGCCGCGCAGCAGGTGCAGGCATCGCAATCCCAATCGGCTCCACAGCGGCAAACACCCTCGTATTCGGGAGGCTCGTCGTCCTCCGCCAATACGGGCGGAGCCTCGCCGGGATGGTCCGTGCCCGCGCCATCAGGCGAGGACACCGGTTTGCCCGGCAGCGATCCGGGGCTCTGACCGGTAGAACGGTAGAACACCCGCCGCGCCTCAACCCCGTCAGCCGTTCGGCGGGACGACACGAGGAGGACGGTATTCGAACACGGCAAGGCATGGAAAAGGGGCAATGAGACATGAGAATGCGAATAGATGCGTTCTGGGAACCGGACGAAACCGACGCACGCACCGACAAACCAGCCGAAGGATCGCGAATGCTCTGCCGACTGGCCGTGACGATCCCCATGCCATCCGACGACATGTCCATGACCATGGACGGCGATCAACTCGACATGACGCTGACGCTCACCCCGGACCAGATGAAAAGCATGGGAGAATTCCTGATCGCCCATGCCGAACATCCCGACGAACACCTGCAACGCTGTCTGAACGCCCCGGGTACCTATACCTTTGACCCGCTCATCCTGGAAGGAGCGAAACGATGACAAGACGGAACATCATGATGAGCGTCACCCCATGGCCGACACGCATCAATGCCAATGCCGACGATCCCGAACATTCCGGCATGAGCCGGGACGGGACACTCGTCTACATGCTCACCATCGAAGGCGACACCACCACCGGCGCGCAGACCATATCCGTCAGGGAAGGCGTGACGACCACCACGATAGGGCCACTCGATGCCGGCCAGCTCAGGAAACTGGGCCGGACACTCATCCGCAAAGCCGACGAACATGACCGACTGCTGGCACGTTTCAAAGACTCCGACGACGTAATCGGCCTGCGCGCACGGACGATCAGCCTGTGCGAGATGGCCATCCGATCGTGACTTCATGCCGCCGCCTTCCATCCTTTGGAGTGCTTGAGCGTGGATTTCGGTCTGGCGATGGTGGTTCCTGGCCATGCCTTGCGGCTGAGGAACGGGTGCAGTCCGCGCAGGTTGTAGACGCATTTGTCGTTGTCCAATTGCGCGAGCTCGTCGTGAGTCCGTCCTCCGCGGCCAATAGCTGCTATCGGTATATACCGAAATGTCGATATACCGAAATGTTACATAAGGGTGTAAAATATTCCATTAGGAATTTATGGCGCGAAAAAAGGAGCGGTCGTGTATTATCCGCCGGAACAGTTCAAGATGCTGGACGAGGCCCATGCCCTTACCGACTCATTGCAGGGCCTCGCCCCGAAGCTGTACGAAACCCTGAACGCGGCAAGGGCCGATCTGCTGGATCGTTATCCGTCGGATCTGTTCTGGGACAATCAGAACAATGCGAATATGCCGCGTCTGATCAACCAACGATGCGCGAGAATCTGGAACGACGAAAGTTGGGTGCTTTCCGACAAATGCGGATACCTTCACCTAAGAGAAGGCTCGTCCGGTCTGCGCGCGATTCTGCGCCGCGTGGATCCGGTGACGGGCAAGCTGCCCAAGACGAATGCCACCAAAGCGTCCCGCGCATACTACATGCAGGCAACCTGCAAAGGGGCCGGGGCCCTCAAAAGGGTTTCACAGGACGATCTGTTCGCGCCCGATGGCACGGTATCTCCGGATTTGAGCGACACCAAACTGATTCTGGCGTGGAGGGAAACGGATAAGGCCATTTCGGTCACGGCATATCGGTCGCTGGATGTCATGCCGTACGCGTACGCGGGATCAGCCAAGAAATACGATTTCAGTCTGGATCTGCTTGACAAGCCGGTGGAGGTAAAGGACTTCACCCCTATAGAGGACGACGACGACAACCTGCTGCCCAACCTCGTCTTCGACGACACAAGCGAGAATGAGAGCATTGAGATTCGGGCGGAACATTAGAATGAGCTTCCCTCATTGCTCCGCCACTGATGGGAGATGAAAGCCATGACGGAATACAACGCCGAAAGAATCGTTCAGGCGCGTCACCTGGAAAGCATGACCCAAAGGGAATTGTCCGAGCGTTCTCACATCTCCCAATCGAAACTCAGCAAGCTGCAGAATGGCTTCATCGTCTTCAAGGAAAACGAGGCCAGAGCGATTGCCGCAGCGCTGGGTTTCCCGATAGCGTATTTCACACGTGAGGATCCCATACTGCCCATGACGGCGGTCACGTACCGCAAGACCAGCAAATCCAGCATGGGAGAGCTGGCTGCCGTTTCGATCGAGTACTCCGAGCTATGTGCCACGGTGTCGCGACTGGCAAAACTCCTGGGCATATCAGCCGGGAAAACCGCTTGGATCCGGAAGATGGCTCCACGCAAACCGGATCTTTCCGTCTCCGAAATCGACAGTATCGCCAATCAGGCGAGAACATGCATGGGGTTGGAGCCCATTGGCCCGATTGGAAACCTGACCCGTAGTCTGGAAAGGCAAGGCATTGTGGTTGCTCCGATGAAATCCACCGGTGGCAGCGATGACGAGAAGGCAAGGTTGACGAGCGAAGGCATCACATATCCACAATGTGAGGGAATGCCATGCATCGGATACTCCGCCGGCAAGCGCATCGGCGGTGACCGTCAGCGTTTCACCAAAGCGCATGAACTGGGGCATCTTATACTGCATCGGTTCCGCAGGCCCGATACATCGCAGCAGATGGAGCGCGAGGCCCATTTGTTCGCGGGGGCGTTGCTGCTGCCCGCCGAAGATATGTTGCGCTCCATTCAGAGGAATGCCACGTTAAGCGACTTCCTCAAAATCAAATCAGGCTGGGGCGCATCCATCGCCGCGTCAATCAGTCGAGCGCGTACGTTGGACATCATCAGTGTCGAACGTTATCGTTCCTTGCAGATCCAATTGTCCAGCCGGGGATGGCGCAAACAGGAACCCGTCAATGTGGGGGAGGAGCATCCGCTGCTGCTCAAGCAGATGATCCAGGCCGTTTTCGGAGTCGGTTCGAGCATCGGTGGCGAGCAGGCAATCAAGTCCTTTGATGCCGCTAGCAAACTCGCCATCCCGTTCCGCTATCTTGACTGCTGGTCCGACGGTCTCGTCGAAGAAGGAGTGGAATTCGGTTTTATCGAGGACCGAATCAATTCGGTCGCCAGCGACCGTGTCCGTCATGGCGCGGAACGGGAGCGCATTCCCGTCGGCTGAGTGCGACAGACCCGCATCGCCATGAGATGCATAGCATGGTCGGGACTCGCCGCGGACTTTTCAAAATATGAGGACATGCATAGCATGTGGATAACAGCAGCCTCCTAAGCCTACTTACAGTGCTCAAACCAGGGGGCTCTTCCCATATCGGGACGGATCCAGGCTGGCCGCGAAGGCGGGACTTGCCCCGCGTTCAAGGTTCGCGTGCCCGCATGTCGATGGGAGGAAACCATGAGCGATTTCAGCGAACGTGACAGGCAGTTGCTGGCGATGTTCGGCATAACCGAGGAGCAGGTGCGCGAGGCCGAGATGATCGCCGAATCCGAGACCATCCCGGATGGTCTCGTGGGGCCGGTCTACTACGGGCGTCACCATGATGCTGCTTCTCAGCTTGGTTTATGACAGGATTTTCTCTGAATTCAGTGTTTTTCTCTGAATTCAGAGAAAGAACGTATGATTCAGAGAAAAATTCAGAGATTCAGGGGCCCGTCGGACGGGACCGGGGCGTCCGACGGTGGTTCTTTCCTTCCGAAGGCTATCTAATCGGCGCCGTTCATGCCGCGGTCTTCCATCCTTTGGAGTGCTTGAGCGTGGATTTCGGTCTGGCGATGGTCGTTCCTGGCCATGCCTTGCGGCTGAGGAACGGGTGGAGTCCTCGCAAATTGTAGACGCATTTGTCGTTGTCCAATTGCGCGAGCTCGTCGGGCGTGAGCAGCTCGCGGCCGGTGCGCTGGTAGTTGATGGTGTGGCTGCCGGAAACGCCCTTCGAATCGCTGGTGGTGCGCAGGTCGATGGTCTCCTTGCCGAGCAGCTTGCTGAGCCATTCGGTGGTGGACTGTTCGTTGCCGCCGAGGAAGAGCACCGAATCGCAGTTGCCGACGATGGTCTCCCAGGAGTCCCGGTACATGGTCTTGAGCTGGGCGATGGTCTGGAGGATGACGCTGACGCTGACCCGGCGGGAGCGGATCGTGGCGATGAGCTTGTCGAAGTTCGGGATCCGGCCGACGTTGGCGAACTCGTCGAGGAAGCAGTGCAGCGGGGTGGCGAGGCATTCGCCGGGGTAGGTGCGGCAGCGGCGGATAATGCTGTCGAACAGGCACTGGTAGAAGATCGCGGCCAAAAAGTTGAAGGTCGGGTCCTCGTCGGGCAGGGCGAGGAATATGGCCGTCCTCCCGTTGGGATGCTTGTATCCGCCCTTGTGCTCGTCCCGGTATCCTCCGATCGTGTCGATGCCGAGGGTGTCGTCGGAGAGGATCTCCCGGACCGGGCCGACGGTCAATGGGGCGAGACGCACGCCCAGGCTGATGATGATGCCCTTCTTGGTCTCTCCCGCGCCCTGGGTGAAGGGCCTGTACTGGCGGGCCGCAAACTTCAGTCCTTGGGCGAGCCTCCATGCCTCGCGTAGGTCCGGGTCGTCGTGGTCCGCGCCCTCGTGTTCCCATTCGGTGCGGGTCTCCTCGTAGATCTCCGTGGCGGTCCGGGCTACCGCGTCGACCTGGCTCGCCTTGGTCTCGTCCTGTTCGCTGGCCTCGAGCAGATCGCGCATGTCGGCCACGGCGTTGAGGGTCTGGCCGGCGTCGATGTGCAGGCAGTCCCTGAGGATGTCGTCGGGCAGATAGTAGACGAACGCGATGAGCGCGGTCAGCAGGCTTCGCTCGCTTTTGGTCCAGAAGTCGTCGGTCTGACGCTCCTTGGGTGTGGAACCGTTGGTGTTGTCCATGATGTTGGTGACCAGGCGCATGATCGCCACGTCGGGCTTGTCGGGGTCGATGTAGCGCATGGGGTTGAATTTCGTCTCGCTGGTCAGGTCCACCAGGTCGAGCTGTTTGACCGTGTAGCCCATCTTCTCCAGTTTCCCGCCGGTCTTCGCGTAGAGCTCGCCCTTCGGGTCGGTGCACGCGTAGTCCATGCTGCCCTTGAGGATGTTGGGGATGACGTGCGTGGCGGTCTTGCCTGAACCGGATCCGCCGATCACGGCGGTGTTGAGGTTGCGTCGCGTGGCCTGCGCGTCGAGGCTCAGGCCCTCGGTGGCCGTCATCTGGAGGTTCTGCCTGGTGTCGCCGTCGGTGTATGGCGCCATCTCCCGGCTGGTCGACCAGCGTGCTGACCCGTACTCCTCGCCATCGCGCCAGTTGCGTTGGCTCATGCTCCACCGGTAGAGGTGAAACAGGCCGACCGCACACGCGCCGACAAGACCGCACAGGAGGCTGGTCCGGTCGAATCCCAGGGCGAGCGGATGCTGGAGCATGGTCGTCATGCCGTCCATGATCCGTTCCATGCTTTCACCGGCCGCGATACCGGCCTGGACGCGGGCGGCCGCGAGATCGGCGAGCCAGAATCCCGCGATGATGGTCAGCATCCTGAAGATGATTCCTCTTATTCGTTCCATGATCGTTCCTTTCTATTGTTTTCTTTCGTCGAGGTTCTCGTTGAGCCTGGTACGGAACCGGTCGTACAGCGTCTTCCTGCTGGTGATCCTCCCGCCGGCCGGGCTTGTCCTGGCCATGTCGTCGTCGGCTGCCTCCACGTCCTGCGGGGACGCGAACGGAGCGACGGTCGTCATGCCGTCCGGTTCGACGTCGATGCTGAATGGCCGGCCGTCGGCCATGAGCGTGGACATGAGCCGGCCGGTGCGGCCGTGGATGTCGATCCATTCGCCGGTGCCGGCTTCATCCGGTCTGATGCCGCTGACGGTGGTCCGTGTCATCGATTCCCGTCCGGTTCGTCATGGCTGGGATCGAACGCGAGGCTTATGGCCTCGATGTCGATGCCTGATCCTTCGTCTCCGGCGGCGCCTTTGACCATGAGACGGGATCCCTTGCGCGCGTGGTCGCGGATGTTCGCCGAATGCTCCCTGCCGCTGGCGTGGAGGATGATTTTCCTCGTGGCGGTTCCCACGGCCATGGTCTCGAGCAGCCAGTCTTCCGCGCCTCCGCTTTGTCGTGGGCTGCTGATGAGTGTGCCCTCGAACCAGATGACGGGTTCCGGCCGGTCGTTTGTTTCTGTTGTCATGCGTGTCTTCTGCTCCTTCGTATGGAATGAATGCGGGGCGGCGCGGAAGCGCGCCGCCCCGTGGCTGGAGAGGATCTACAGTCTTGGCCCGTGACGCTTCGTTGTGGATTCTGTCTGTGCGGGCGCCTTGTGATCCGGTTCCGGCCGGTCACGGTCCAGGCTCTGGGCCGGCTGGGGCTCCTTCAGCTGGTCGAGCTGGTGGAGCGTCCACGTGGACAGTCCGCCGTCGTATGAGGCGCGGGCGAGGATCTCGTCGCGGTTGTCCCAGACGATCTGGTCGGCCTGCTGTTGGGTGACGCCCGCCCAGTCGCCCTGCACGTTGATGCGCATGAGCGGATCCTTCCGCGGGTCCCATCCGCCCATCTCGCGTTTCTCCGCGATGTTCGCGGCGGTGAGGCCGTCGCCGGTGATCTGGACCGCCTTGTCGGACGGGTAGGTGAGGTAGGCGGCGATGTCGTTCTCGGGGTCGTGCGCGTTGACCTCGCCCACGATGCTGTGGAGGATTCTGACCGCGTCCTGGTCGGGGGAGTCGTACCGTTCCAGGATGTGGCTCGCGCGCATGCAGGACGCCTTGCGGTGCCGCTCGTAGAGTATGGCCGGATCCTCGTCGACCTTCGTCACGAGGTATCCGGCGTCCTCCCTCGCCTTCATCGCCTGGTCGCGGTCGAAGGCGGTGCTCAGGTATGCGATGTGCCTGTCGGGGTCCCCGGGCTTCCGCCACCGGTAGGCGTATTCCTCCGGCGGCTGTTGCGCGGCCAAGTGGCTCGTCTCGGATGCGCGGGCCGTGCGGAGGCCGCCCGCGCGCTCCCAGCCTTCCACCGCCCTGCCGAGCTCCTGCAACGCGTCGGGGGCGGCGGGGTCGATGACGGTGTGTTCGCGTTCGGCCATGTCGTTGTCGTCGTATCGCCATTCCGCCTGTGGGCGGTTGGCGTAGGACACCTCGATCCGGCCGGCCAGACGGTCCGTGTCCTTCCATGCGGGGTTGTCGTGGAAGTCGACCTGCACGGCCCGTCCGTCCGTGAGCCTTGCCTCGAGGTAGCCGCCCATGACGTTGCCGCCCTGGGTGACTTCGGTGACGTCGGGATCCCGTTCGAGCAGTCGTCTGGCGTTTTCCATTGTCAATGGCATTCCTGCGCTCCTTTCCATAGTGCTTTCCGCTGTCCGCGGTTCCGGTCGATGCCGGGTGCGGGCGTGGCTGTGTTGAGTCCGTCGAGGTTCTCCCTGAGCCGGGTCTTGAACCGGTCGAGCGTTGACTTCAGGTCCGTGTGCCGTCGTTCCGGGTCGTCGCGCCGCGTCGTCTCCGGTGACTCGGCTTTCGTCTCCGTGCCGGCTGCCGGGGCCGGCGAGCCGGCTTCGTTGTGGTTCCGTCCCTGTTCCGTCGCCTTGGTCGGTTCCGTTTTCCGTGGCGTGCCCGTCGCCTCCGCGCCCTGTTCGACGGTTGACAGGTCCGTCGTTTTGTCTCTGTCCTGCGTCGGTTCCTGTGTGCCGGCGAGTTCCTGGATGAGCAGTCCGGCGGCCTGACGGCGTTGGCGGTTGGTCCACCGTCCCTTGTCCTCTCCGGCGGTCCGGTCGACGATTCGGCGCGCCCATTTCATTGCGACGGCCGGCTTGTACGTGCCGTCGCGCTGGTATTCGGCGAACCGGCCCTGCATGCGGTTGATTTGCGGCCATGATTCCTCCACGGTCTTCAAGGTGAGTTCCACCGATGCCGTGTCGAGCGTCTCGGCGGCGTCGCGGTTGCGTTTCTGCGCGTCTATGATCGCCTGGGCGAGCGTCTGCGGGTCGACCTGCATGGTGCGACGTTCCGTTCCGCGGCCGGTGAACAATTCGACCGGAGTGCCGGGTTTGAATCTGAGGTTGACGGCCCGGCCCTCGTTCTTCCGCCTCTGGTTCTTCCTGCTCATGAACATGTCGGTGGCCCAGCCGGTCAGGTCCTGTCCGCCGATGGAGGTGCCGCGGGGGAGGCCGACGATCATCTTCGGCCAGTCTCGGCCGTCCTTCGCATGCAACATATAGGTATGCGCGAGCCTGTTCGCCACCCACGCGTTCGGCCAGACCTGTTTCGTCGTCACGGCAGTCCGCGACGGTGTCCGCGGCGTGGCTGTGGGGTCGGCGTCCTGCTCGGGCTGCTCCTGCTGGGGGAGCGCGGGCGTCGGCGAGATGGGTCGGCCCTGGAGGATTGAGATGGCGGCCTGGTCGGTGAACTCGTCCCAGTCCGGGGCGCGCCGTCCGTCGTTCAGGGTCAGCAGCGGCTTCTGTTCCAGTCCCGGTTTGAGCAGTCCGCTGCGCATGACGCGGCCGGTCATGCCCTGGGCGACGGGTCCGCCGTCCTGTTCGCGCCAGTGCTGGTATTCGTCCCGGTAGATGCGGCTTTGGGTGAGCAGTTCGCCGTCGCTCATGGTTTTGGCGGGGAAGGACTCGCTCGTGTCCTCGCTGTGGCTGATGGTCGTGACCTGCATGCTCAGGTCGTCGTATTGCAGGTGCTTGAAACTCATCGCGTCGAACAGTCCCTGCTGGTTCCGATGCCAGGAGAAGACCATGAGGTCGTACCCGTTGTCCTCCAGGAAGAACACGCAGGGGCGCGGCTCGCGCTCGACCGCGTTCTGCATGAGGCTGGCCTGGAGCAGGTCGGGGTCGAGCCGGCCCGCCGCGGACGCGGCTACGGCGAGGCTGGCGCTCCATCCCATCGGGAGAGGCCTTCCCGTCGTCGGATCCGTCATACGGTACTGGCCCGGCGTGGTCACGGTGCCCCACCGGTCGGGATGACGGTGGTTCCATTGGTCGATGCCCGCGAGCATCGCGTCCATCGGGCTCTGCCCGTCCGCCGGTCTGATGGCGAAGGATTCGGTGGCGCGGGTGGTGTCGCCGGCGATCGTGTTCCGGTGCACGATGGTGTCGCCGGGGCCGTAGATCATGCCCACCGAGTCCTCGCCGGCCGTCCTCGCCGTGCCGGCCGTCCAGATCGTGTCGCCGGACGAGGCCCACATGGTCACCGGCCATGGGGTCGGGTCGTTGATCCCGTTGATGGTGTCCTGGAAGATCGCGGCGCGTTTCGTCGCCTGTTCCTGCTGGTTCATTGTGGTTTCCTTTCAGCGGCCCTTACGGGGCGTGCGGTCCCTGTTCTGGGTGGGTGGCATGTGGTTCTTCTGTTCGGCGAGATTCTCGTTGAGCCGGGTCTTGAACCGTTCGAGCAGTGCCTTCTTCGACCGGATCGGCTTCGGCTTCCGCTCTTTGCCGGCCGGCTTGGGGACGTTGGTTCCGGCCTGCGTCTGCTGTCGCGTGGCCGGTGTCCGGGCTTCGTCCGGCGTGGGTTCCGGTTCGCCTTCCGGCTCCGATGCCGGCATCTCCCGGCTTGGCTCGGTCGTCCGCTTGCGTGTCTGCTCCTGGGTTTGCGCGCCCTGCCCGTAGTCGTCGCGCAGGATGGTGTCGAGCTCGTCGCGCAGGCTCGGGTCGGCCGCGGCCTTGCCGATGATCCGGTCCGCGAAGTCGCGGCCGGCCCGCTCGTCGCATGTTGTGTCGCCCATGAGCCTGTCCCATGAGAGTTCGGGATGCCGGGCGGCGAGGCTGTTCGCGGCCATCTCCATGACCTCCGGGTCGACGAAGTCCCAGGCGATGCGCTGCGTCGGCATGGGCTTCGCCGCCGGTTCGGCTGGCGTCTCCCGTGCCGGGGGTTCCGGTTCGCTGCGCGTCTGTTCCGTCGTCCGTTCCTGTTGCTCCGTCTGCTCGATGGTGAAGTCGTCGTCGGCGACGTCCAGGCCCATGTTCTTGAACGCGCGTTGCACCGCGTGGCGGACATGGTCCTCGTCCTTGCCTGCGAAGTGCAGGATGAACTGGCCTTGGTCGGTGCGTTCGAGGTGGTAGTCGATGCCGGCGGTCCTGAGGCTGTGCTGTACCTCGCGCATGGTCGAGTCGTCGAGTTGCAGCTCGTGCAGGTCGCCGTCCTTCTTTCTTTGCAATCGTTTCTCGGACATCTCGCCGCTGTCGATTCTGTCCTTCACGGCCTTGCCGGCGGCGTGCACGCCGGTCTTGGTGAGCTTCATGCCGGAGCGGAGCAGCGCCATGGCCACGCCTTTGGGGATTCTGAGCATGAGCTTCGCGCCTCCGGTGATGATGGTCTGGACGGCGTTCTGGATCTTCTCCTCCGCCTGTTCCTCGATTGGCATTGTGGTTTCCTTTCCGTTGTCGGTTGGTGGTTTTTCTCGGGCGGTTCAGATGGACCGTCCACGCTTGTGCCGTTGCTGTTCGCGCTGCTCGGTCTCCGTTTGCTCGCGGTCGCGGGTCGTGTGGATCTCCCGTTCGATGGCGGCCAGTTCGCCCTCGTACCGGTCGCACAGGGCCTCGCGGCGTTCCATCTCGCCGCGCGTCTCGGCCACGAGGTCGGGGTCTCCCTGTTGGATCGCGTCGTGCAAGGCGATGACGGCGGCCTGGAGTCCGTCGTGCGATTCGCGCACCTTCCCGCGCAGCAGCTTGAGTCCCTTGGCGGCATCGCCGCCGGCGAGGCGGGTCCATCGGATCGCCGCGTTCAGCGCCTGCGCCTCGCCCGCGAGCCGGTCGAGGCGTCGCGCCTGTGCCTGGTAGTAGCGTTGCTGGGCGGGGCTGACCCCGTAGCGCAGGGGCAGCCGTTCGGGCGCGGTCTGCGGTTCGAGCCGGCTTGTGGGTTCGCCGAACCACTGGTAGAGGCCGTGGGTGGTGGTCCTGCCGGCGTACCGGTTGGACGGGTCGAGGATGATCTGGTCGCGGTGGAGGGGCAGGAACGCGCGCAGCGTGGAGCCGCCGTCGTCCACGAGGCGCTTCGCGTCGAACGTGATCTTCTTCTTCCGGTGGGTGCCGGGCAGCCACACGGTGATCGTCTTCCTGGTCTGTTTGGCGACGAGCCGGCGGTTGAACGTGATGGGGATGACGGGCGTGCTTTGCAGTCCGGCCATGATGTTCGTCATGTCGTACGCCGAGCCGAGTTTCGTGTCGCGGACCTTGAAGCTGGTGTCCTTGAGCGTGTACGTGAAGTGTTGGCCACGGACCGCCACGGCCACGCCGCGTATGTCGAGCATGTCCTTCCAGTCCTCGAAGTTCTCCGCGCCGGCCAGGGTCAGATCGATCAACATGCGGAGCCGGTCCTTGACGCCCAGGCCCTTCGCGGAGGCGTAGATCTCCTCCATCGACATGCCGTACCGACGCTCCAACGGCTCCTCGTTTTCGGCCCATCGCGTCGTTCGCGGCGGTGCCGCCGTGCCCGGTTCGGAAGCCTCTTCGACATGTTTGGGGTCGCGTGCCTGTGTCGTCGGGTCTTCATTCGACGTGGTTTCTTCGCCGTGCATTTTGCGTGCGACCCGCTCGGTGACGGGGTTGAAGATGACGCTCAGCCCCTCCCTCTCGCTGATCTCATTGGCGATGACGCGCCACTGTTCGATGATGTCCTTGGGCAGTTCCGCCTTCAGATGCTTCCCATACCGGGACGCGGCGCACACCATGATGTGGTCGTGCAGATGATGCCGGTCGGTGTGCGTGGCGACCACGAACCTGTATTCGCCGCCGGTGATCCTGCGCGCGAACTCCACGCCGAGCTCGTGCACCCGCTCCGGGGTCACGGGGTCGTCGGGGCTGAAGCTGAGCTTGATGTGGTAGGCCAGACGGCTGTCCTTCCGGATGCCTTGCGGCGACCTGCGGTTGTCCTCGAGCATGGGCTCGGCCAGCGCGTCGTAGTCCGTCCTGGTCCGCTCGTAGTTGGAGCTGACCAGTCTTCCGCCGTCGGTCTTGGCGGGCTTGATGATGTACGCCATCGCCCCGTAGGGGCCGTCGAGATTCGATTTCACGGGCTTGCCGAGCTTGACCACCGCCATGATCAGGCGGCTTCCTCGGCCTGGTGCTTGTCGGCGAACAGGTCGCCGAGCAGACGCTCGATGCGGTCGAACGAGTCGAGGATCTCGGCCACCTGAGCGGGGCTGATGTGCTCGTTGGCGTTGGCCCAGTGGGCGATCTGGTTGACGTTCACGCCGATCCGGTCGATCTCGCGGGCGATCGGCTCGGGGTCCGTCAACGGCCTGATCTCGGTGACGTGGATGCGCCGTTCGGACAGCATCCTGCGCGCGTAGGAGCTGAACGACCGGTGCTCCGGCGCGTACCTGGTCAGCTCCTCATACAGCTTGCGAACCTGCTCCCACTCGTCCTGAGTGAACGTGATTCGCTTGCAGATGTTCCGATCTCTGCCTTCTGCCCAGCTCATTCCACGCCTCCAAGAGAGGTGTGGAAACTGGCTGTCTGTGATGCCGCGAAGCGGTCTGGAGAGCTTGCTCGACCATGGGGTACGGGTCTTCCCGGCAAGCCGGTCCGCACCGCGGGCCGAGTGATTGTAGCTACAATCACGTCACTTGCTGCTCCCATATCCATTTCATGGATCGGGAGCGATTCCGCACGGCATGGTCGTGGAATGCCGTGAAGGATGATCGCGTTCACTCCTCGCTCCTTTCGCCCGTGGCCTTGAGGGAATGGCCGGTGTCTCATGCCAATCATCCGTCGGAAGAACGCCGGTCGGTTTGGACATTCGGAACGAGGAAATGAAAAAGGCCCCGCGGAAAATCGCGGGGCCTTTGGGCTGCTGTTGTCGCGTCGCGTCCGTCATGCATGCGGTCATGAAAAAGCCCCGGCCGTCTTGATGGCGGCCGGGGCGGATGTGTGCGGGCTTCTAGATGATTTGCATGTCGGAGCGGACGCGTTCCGCGGCGATGTCGATGTCGCCGGGCCATGAGGGCACGCCGAACGAGAGTCGCACGCGGTCGAACGTCTGCGGGTCCTTGAGCGGTTTGAACATGCCACGGTCGACGTATCGGGACATGTCGAAGATTCCGGTCGCGCCGTCGGAACAGGTGACCTTGAGCTTGTAGCCGGGCATGGGTTCGCATTGGGTCACTTTGATTGAATAGTCGATGGTCATGTCCGTCGCCTCCTTGTCAGCGTAGCGGGTCGATTCTGAATGGGTGCTCGAGGTTGAAGGCCAGCTCCCAGTCGGCTTCCAGCTCTTCGGCATGCAGCAGCACCCATGCCTCGACCAGTTTGCGCTGCTTGCGCGGTAGGTCTCCCTTGAGCAGATTGCCATCGAAGGTGAAGGACGCTTCGTGGCCTTGGTATCTGGCGTGGATGTGCGGCGGAACATGGTCGTCCGCGTTCATGGTGATGATGATTCCGAAGAACATGCTGATGACCGGCATGCCCGCCTCCTTGCTTTCGTTGTCTTCCATTCTAGGATATTTTTCTTTTGACCGGATGGTCAAGCGAAAGCGCCAGCGGTGGTAGCGGGTTCCGTCATGAGAACGCGTCGAAACCTCGGGTTTCGCTGCGCGGGCGTTGACGGGTTCCGCGTGCCGCTATGATCAAGGCGTCAGCCGGCCGGTCAAAAGAAAATCCTCGGGATGCGCGCGGCATTGGTGCCGCGCTCCGTTTCCCGTCGGCGAGCCGTGGCCTCCGTGCCATGGCGACGCCCTGTCGGGTCCGGGAACGGTTCCCGGCGCGTGGAGTCCAGAGGACGGTAGCCGTCCTCTGGCCGCCGGAGGCGCCGCCCGCGTCATGCGGGCGGCATCGGTCCCGGTCCGTCACGCGGCCGGGAACGGCGATGACGTTTAGTCCTCGACACTTGTCCAGTAGAGGCCGTCGTCGGGGATGTCGTCGACCTCGTCCCACATGGTCCGGGCCCGTTCATCCCACCATGCCGCGTCGTCCCAATGCGCGTCGGCCTCGTCGTATCCGACGCTGCCGTTCGCCAGAGTCGCGTATCGGTCGAAGTCGATGCCCGTCGGGCATATGGCCTCCATCTGTTCGGTGGTCGCATAGTAGATGCTGTCCAGATGGTAGGCCTCCCGTCCGGTTTCCAAGTCGTGCGCGGCGAGGTTGGCACGCGCCGTCTCGGCGAGCTCGTCGTGTTTGGCCCGGAACCATTCCATGGCCTTGCTTTTCTCCTTCATGGTCGGGTCTCCTTTCATTCCGCGTGCCCGAACGGTTCGTCGGTGAACCACCAGTCCCTGATGACGAGCATCCAGTTGTTTTTTCGAGCAGCGGGTCGATGTCGTCGGGCGTGACGATGTCTCCCGCGTGGTTGACCCATACGCTCTTCTCGATGCTGCATGGCGGCCATCCGCCGTCGCCGCCCCTGACGGCGTAGCAGTGCCATCCGTCGGGGATGTCGTGCTCGTGGAGACGCACGTCGCTCCACATCGCGTCGATTCGTCCCTCGTCGGTCTCGAAGACGACGTGCTGCAATTCCATCGGTTCCATCTGCATGGTCCCACTCCTTAGTGTCCCGCCGGCGTTCCTGTTTTCCTTTCGCCGGACATGGGGCAGCCTCGCGGTCCCGCCGCGCGGTGGAGGACGCGTGGGTCGTGCCCGCTTCGGGATAATCGGGCGAAGCCCTCCCGGAGCACGGAACACGCAGGTCCGAAGACGCGGGCGCGGGGCTGCGATGATGAACCATGGCCGGCCGACCGTTCCCTTCCAGGCGTTGACGCCTGGAAATCCCGGAAGGGTCGGCGATGATTGCGCGCGGCACCGGTGTCGCGCTCCGTTTCCGGCGAAGCCAGGATCACGCGCGTGTGATCCTGGCGGAGCCCGACTGTCCAAACCGGCGCACGTCCGATCGCGTGAACATGGTTCCAGCCGGATTAAAACCGGGATGAAAAAGACTGGAAAGGAACACGGACATGGCATCCGATTACGTGGACGACTTCCTGCGCGACGAGCGCGAGTCGTTCAAGCGCAAGGAGGCGGCGGCGAAGAAGTTCGACGGCCGCCTCGACAATTTCCGCAAGAGCGTGCAGGCGCTGCGCGATGCGGCGAGGCAATTCGAGGAGGCGTTCCCCGGCATGAGCCGGACGATGATCGCGGACAAGCTGGCGATGACCGGAACGGAGAAGAACATCGCGTTCGACGCGAAGGGCGAGCTCGTCGCCGCGCCGGGCGGAAGAAAGACCCCGCCCGCCGAACCCGAACCGGAAAACGTCGCCGAACCGGACACGTCGGATGCCGGACGACCCACGTGGGCGTCCGGCAACTACTGATGATCGGATGTGATGCGGGATGCGATTGATCATCGCCGAGAAGCATTCGGTCGGCCAGGCCATCGCCCAGGCGCTCGGCGGGCATGCGGAAAGGCATGATGGCTACATCGAGGTCGGCGACGACCTGGTCACCTGGGCGCAAGGACACCTCGTCGACCTGGCCGCGCCCGACGAATACAAGGACCACGACTGGGGCAGATGGAGCCTGGACACGCTGCCCATTGACCCGACGCCCGACTGGCAATGGAAGGTCGGCCGGGAGAAGGGCGCGGACCGGCAATACAAGATCGTCGCGGGACTGATACGCCGCGACGACACCGACTCATTGGTCAACGCGTGCGACCCCGACCGCGAGGGCGAGGCCATCTTCCGCAGGATCGTCGCGCATGCCGGAATCTCCAAGCCGATGCGACGCCTGTGGGTCACGAGCCTGGAGGAGGACGCGATCCGAGCCGCCCTCGAATCCATGAGGGACGAGACGGACTACCAGGGGCTCGCCGATTCGGCGATGATCCGCGCGAAGGCCGACTGGCTGATCGGGATGAACGCGTCGCGCGCCTACAGCCTCGTCTACAACGCGCGGTTCACCGTCGGCCGCGTGCAGACGCCCACACTCGCGATGATCGTGGACCGCGACCGGCGGATAGCCGGCCATGTCGCCCAACCGTACTGGAAGGTCATAGCGCCGATGGGCGGATGGAAACTGGCCGGCGAACGACTGGACAAACGGGAGGACGCCGAGACCCTGCTGCGGATCGTCAACGCGCCCGACTTCACGTTCGGCATCTTCAAGGTCGAACGCAAACAGCGCCACGACGCGCCGCCCCGCCTGTACGACCTGACCAGCCTCCAGAAGGACATGAGCAGACTCCACGGCCTGACCGCCGCCCGCACCCTGGCCGCACTGCAATCCCTGTACGAGAAACGGTTGACGACATATCCGCGCACGGACTCGCGGTACATCACCCACGACGACCTGGACACGCTGCGCAAGCTCACCGACGGCGACGGCCGCGTCGAGGGCTTCATCGAACCGGACGCGAAGCCGGAACGCCCGCGCCTGGAACTGACGGTGAACGACTCGAAGGTCGCGGGCCACACCGCCATCCTGCCCACCGTGCAGGCCGACGACCGGGCTCTCGACGAGCTCGGCGAGGACGAACGCCTCGTGCTGATCCGTGTGACGCGCCGCATGTGGGAGGCCGTCGCCGACGACTACGTGCACGACACCACGACGGTCATCGCGAACATCGACCCGGACTGGTGCGAGGAACATCCAGACGAGGGACGTCTCCTGCCCGAGGGCGAATGCCGGTTCACCAGCCGTTCCGACCGGCCCGTCTCCCTCGGCTGGCGCGCCATCGAGCACGCCATGCCACAGGAGGACCGTGACGGCGACGACGAGGACCCGGCCGGCAACATCATCCCCGCCGACCTGACCACCGGGGTCGCCATCGCGCCCGTCCCGCAGGGCGGGGCGACATTGTCCGAGGGACGGACGAAGCCGCCGAAGCCGTTCACCGAGGCGACGCTGCTCGCCGCGATGGAGCACGCGAGCCGCTGGGTCGAGGACAAGGAACTCAAGGCCGCGTTGGACGACGACGAATCCCACTCGGGCGGCATCGGCACGCCCGCCACCAGGGCCGACGTGATCGAGAAGCTGATCCGCACCGGCTATGTGGAACGCAAGGGCAAGCAGCTGCGCTCCACCGTGCAGGGGCAATCCCTGATCGACGTGGTCTCTCCGCGTCTCAAGGACGTGTCCCTGACCGCCGACATGGAACGCCGGCTCTCGCAGGTCGAGCACGGCCACGCCGACCCCGCGCGGGTCGAAACGGAATTCCGCGACCTCGCGGCCGGCATCCCGGCCGACGCGCGGACCACGGTGCGGCAGGACCATGTGCAGACGAAGACACGCAACGCGGAATCGTTCGGCGACTGCCCGCGCTGCGGCAAACCCGTCATCAAAACCGGCAAGGTCTGGCAATGCTCCACCAACAAACGGGAGCAGCAATCGGACGGCACCTGGAAGACGACGGAGGGATGCGGCTGGCGCGCCTGGACGACCATCGCCGGCAAGACCGTCACCGACTCCGCCATGCGCCGGCTGCTCGCCGGCCGGAAGGTCGGCCTGAAGGGCTTCACCTCAAGGAAGGGCGGCAAGTTCGACGCCGCGCTCCGCATCGACGAGGACAAGGGCATCGCATTCGACTTCGGCGACGGCAAGGAAGGGGAAAAGGACTGACCGAAACACAGCAGACCATGACCGAATTCACCTACGCGACGGGGGAGACCGGCATCATCGGGGACCGGTTCAGCCCGTCCGTGGTCCTGTTCTGGCTCAAGACAAGCATCGCCGCGAGCAACATGCGCGTGATGTACAAGAGCCCGAACACCCTGCTGGGCGTGATCCCGCTCGGCTCGTCCACGCAGACGATCCCGTTGCGCAACATCGCGTCCGTGGACACCAACACCAAGTTCAACCCCCGGATCGTTCGTCTGGGGCGGCGTGTTCCTCGTCGCGGGCCTCGCGTTCCTGTCGGACAGCGCGGCGCTCGGGATCCTGTTCCTCCTGCTCGCGGCAGCGAACCTGGCGAGCACGATGAGCGCGCAGCTCGACTTCGTCAACCAGGCCGGCGGACGCAACAGCATCAAGGTGTCCATCCTCGAGAAGGAACCGAGTGACGCGGCGCGGGCAAGACATAGCGTCGAGTCGCGGAAAACACCGGGTCCACCCTGTCGAAAACCTCGATTATATATGAAAGTATAATCACGGTTCGCGCAGGCGGACCCGGACTTTTTGCATCCAGGAGGAGCCATGGCGGATGATTGGAGCGAGGCGAAGGCGTGGATGCGCGCGACGCGCGAACGCATCGGCATGACCCAGCACGACGTGGCCGTGCTCGCCGACCTCACCGTGGACATGGTCAAGAAATACGAGTCGGAGAAATACCGGCTCCAGCCCTCTGAGAAAATGAGAGCGATGCTCGGACACCACCTGGCCGAGCACAGGCGCGCCGTGGCGGCCATCGTGGAACGCCACAGGGGAGACGGGCGGGCCGTACTCTCGTTCTCGCGCGTCTCCGACCTGTCCGAGGGGCTGCCCGACTGGGTCCGGGCCGAGGAGTCCGTGAAGCGCCGCGCCGCAGTCGTGCGCGAGGCCGCCGTGCTGCTCGAGGCGGAAGGCGTGGCCGTCGCCTACACCTACATGCCCGACGAAACGAAATAGAAGAGGGAAAGGAAGGCCGATCATGTTCGGACTCTATATGCTCGCGATATACCTGGGCATCGCCATCATCGTCGCGGGCGTCGTCGCCCTGCTCGTCATCGTCGCGTTGGCGGTGGGGCTGGTCACGCATCCCATCCGCACGCTCGCCCTGGTGTTCCACAAGCTCGCCGCCCTGGCCGCCGGTCTGGCGTTGATCCTCGCGTTGATCGCCTGGTTCTGGACCGATCACGCCAAACCGGACTTCATCCCATGCTTCTGGGGCTCCATCGGCGTGATCGTCGCATCCATCATCATCCGCGCCTTCGCCGAATGGGTGCTCGAACGGCCCACCAGGGCCGAACGCCGAGCCATGAGACGAGCAGCCGCGCAGGAAACCAGTGGCACGTCGATGTAGCGACTGGAATAATGAACCTTGCAACCGGAATACGAAAAGAGGAGCATGATGGCCAACCCCGAGCTATCACAGCGCATCCAATCCCTTCCCGACGAACTAATCGCTCTTGAAGGAGAGCGGGAGACCTCCGAACGTCTGCGGCGGATCGACGCGCTGAGGGATCATGCCCGCGCGTTGGGGCCGTTGGACGGCATCGAGGACATGGCACTGGCGGATTACGACCGCGACTGGCTGGTGCGCTACACCTACAACTCGAACGCCATCGAGGGATCCACGCTGACCCTGGAGGACACGTCGCTGGTATTGGAGGGAGAATTCGTCCCATCGGACTCGCCGGCCAGATACGTGTTCGCCGCGCGCGGCGTCGCGGACGGCATGGCCTACGTGCGCGAATACGCCAAGGAGGGAAGGAAGCTGGACGAGGAACTGATCCGCCGTATCCACGAGGTGACCGCATTGGATCTCCAGCCGTTCGCCCGCGGCACGTTCCGCCCCTACGGTTATCTGGCGAGGATCACCGCGACCCGCGTCAAGACCGCGGACCCGCTGGAGATTCACGACGACCTGCAATCCCTGATCGACGGATTGGATGGAAGCGACGCGCATCCGCTGCTCAAGGCCGCCGGATTCCACGCGATGTTCGAGAACATCCATCCGTTCATGGACGGCAACGGGCGGACCGGCCGCCAGCTGCTCAACTTCATACTGCTCGGGCACGGATACCGTCCCGTGGCCATCAAATATGACGCGGGCCGGGCCTACGCGCACAGTCTGGAGGCGTGGCAGGTGGACGGAGATCCCACGTCGTTCTGCTCCACTCTCCTTGACTGCGTGGAACAGGAGGAACGCGCTTTCATCGATCTGATCGAGGGGCTGCGCCGGAAACCGGAGCCGAGCCGGACCATCCGCAGCAAAACGGATCTGCTGGACGAGTTCGGCGAAACATTGCGGAAGAACCTCGACCGTCGCGGGAAGGAAGGTGGGAACGACGGAATAGATCATGAAGGTCCCGCGCGTCATATGGGCCATTAGACCGAAGCCTATACTTTGGGTATGTCGGTATCCGATTGGGCGTGGGCATGCCGGGTTGTTCCGTTTGATGCCGGTCTTTACCGGTTTTGGTTTTTAAATATTTCGGTTTTTCGGTAAAACGGTGTCCGGGTCCGTCGGTATTCCGGTATCCCGTTCCAGCAGGATCTTCCTGAGCCTTCCACCTCGTCGCGGGGGGTGGTATTCCCTGACGACACGCTGGTAGCTGTCCACCGCGACGGAGACGTTGGTGTGTCCGAGCTCGTCCATCGTCTCGCGCATGGTTCCGTCTTCGAGGACTGGCATGGTGACGTGCCTGACGTGACATGCGTGGCATCCGGCGAAAGGATTGCGACTGGGATGGAGGACTTTAGGAGCGGAATCAGGCGCGGCTCCGTCTAAGGGCCGTCGGTTTTGCTAGAATCTAAGGAGAAAAGGAGGCGCAATGTTCGGAACGATATCTGAATCCGAGATGCGCCGCCGCACGGAGAACGTCGGACTGTCGGTGCAGTCCGTGCGGCTGGAAGGCGGTGACGTGACGAGGGCCTTCATGCGCGATGCCGGAGAATATGCACGGGGGAGCATCGGCAGCGCCGAGCTTCTTTCCCGCACCCGTCGCCGTTACGGATTGGAGTGACGATGGCGCGTGTCCCCGACCCGTACCTGATTCCAGGAACAAACGTGCTGCGGAACCTTGTGGGCGCCACGGACGAGGATGCGCTGGCGGCTGCGGAGAACGATCTCTGCTCCGCCCGCGCCGCCATTCTGAGAGAGAATCTCCCACCTGCGGAGGGGACGCTGGAACAGCTTCGCCGCATACACCGGTTCCTCTTCCAGGACGTGTACAACTGGGCGGGGGAGATACGGACCATCGACATGGGCAAGGGCGAGGGGCTTCCCTTCCAGCCGTTGGAGCTGTTCAGCATAGGGGTTCGCTACTCCGAGGGGGTGCTTCGCGCCGACGATCTCCTCAAAGGCCTCGGCCGTGAAGAATTCGTGAAGCGTCTGAGCGTCAGCTACAACAACTTCAACATCCTCCACCCGTTCCGTGAGGGCAACGGACGGACGCAACGCATTTTCTGGGAGATCATCGCGCGCGAGGCCGGCTGGCATTTCGACTGGGGACTCATCGACAAACGGACGAACGATCAAGCCTCGATCGCGGGGATGCAACGAAACGACCTGCGCCCTCTTGAGGATATGTTCGGGAGAATCGTCAAGCCGTTGTCCGAACCGTTGACCATGTCGAACGACCTGGCCCATCTTGGTAAGTATGCGCAACCGGCGAACAAGGCATACGACATGTCCCTCGAGCAGCGCCGTCACGTGTACGGGCATTACTCCTATCAGCGCGCCATCGTTCCTCCAAGGCAGGAAAAGCCAAAACGCAGGCGCCGGTCGAGATGACTTTCGGATGCGTCGGGCCAGGATGCCGGAACATCCGGAGCGGAACATAGAAACTGTTCGACCATCTCTTCGGCGAGGGCCGCGACATGGAAGGTCCGAGGGACTGAGACCGATTCCGTTACCTTGGTAATCGGTGTTTCGGTATTCCGGTAGAAAGGTGTTCCGGTCTGCTGGTATCTCGGTGCGTGCTGTGGCCCGATCAGTTCTTTTCCCGCAGGATCTTCCTGAGCCGTTCCACCTCGTTGCGGAGCTTGCCGATCTGGCGTTCCTTCTGGTTGATGACGGCGCGGATCACGGTCGGGTCGTCCGACGGCAGGTACCGGTAGGCGAGGAGTTCCACGGCGTCGCGGTGGTGCTCCCTGACGATGCGCTGGTAGCTGTCCACCGCGACGGAGATGCTGGTGTGGCCGAGGTCGTCCATGGTCTCTCGCATGGTCCCTCCCTCGAGGACGAGCATGGTGGCGTGCGTGGCGCGCAGTGAGTGGAAGGTGATGTCGGGGCGGCCTATCTGTTCGCGGGCCTTGCGGAACGTCCGTTCGATGGTCGTGGGCGGGAGCAGCCATTCGTCCAGCATGGTTGAGTGGAACAGCATGGTGTCGGGTTTGCGGTCTGTGCAGAACCGGCTGATGTGGTCCTCGATGAGCGGGGCGAGCGGTCTGGGGATCGGCACGACCCGTTTGCTGCTTTTGGTCTTCGGTTCGCACAGCCGGTATTTGCCCCTGTCGTCGGGGCCGCGGTTGACGGAGTGCCGGACGTGGAGTTGCAGGTTCTCCAGGTCGATGTCCCTGAGTTGCAGGGCGCATACCTCGCCGAGGCGTAGTCCGCCGACCAGGAGGGAGAGCCAGAGGGTGAGCCGGTAGTAGTCGGGGAACAGGTCGGCCATCCTTCTGATCTCGTCGGCGGTGACCGGCGGTTGGTCGCGTCGTTTGGATCGCGGTTTGATGACGCGGTACCGGCATGGGCTCGCCGGGATGAGCGGTGGCGTCCCGTCGTTCTGCTCGGTCGCGGCGGCGAGCATGATCCGCTTGAGTGTGCGTGCCGTGTGCTCGAACGTGCTGGGCGTCAGCTCGTCCCTGGCCTTCGCGTACCATTCGTCGACCATCTGGCGGCTGATGCGGTCGAGCGGGATGCCTCCGAAGGTCTCGTCGAGCCGTCTCAGCACGATCTCGTTGCACCTGTTGGAGCGGCCGGACAGTCTGCTACCGTCGTATTTCCGGTAGTGATCGAAGTAGTCCCTAGAATATTCCCCGAATGTGGGCATGGTCTCGGCGCGTCGTTGCGATGGGTGGATCCATTGCCTGATGCCTTTGCGATGGAGTGTGACGAGGTAGTGCTCCTCGTCGAGCCATCTGAATGCTTCCGCCTCGTATTCCAAGCCGAAGTTCCGGCCGACCTTTTTCCTCGGGTCGAGCGGGTTGACATATCGCGCCTGAAGGCTGGCTGGGTTGCCGTCCGCGTCCTTGCGGACGATCACCGATCCCCATCTCCTGCATTTTCGCGGGCGAGGCTTGTTCTCCGTGTCCTTCATTGGATTCCCCCTTCGGAAGTGGTGTGGTTTGGGATACGGGCACCTACTTCCGTCGCTGTCCGGATGGCAAGGGAAAATCAGTCGATGTTTTCTCGGGTGCCTGTAGGTGCCTCATGGGAAACGAGCGTAACCGGCAGGCTTCCCAATGACAGAAAACCTTGGAATAAAGCCAAAAACAGTTGACCATGGTTATCATTCGTCGTGCGCATGATGATAGTAGTCATGGTTCCAAGTGTCTCATGGGCTTGAGACCGGGCATAATACATGGACCTCGCTGTTGTACCGGTGTGGGTATCATGGACAGGTGATACGAGTTAGGTCTTGTGCCGTGGTTGGTGGTGACAGAATCGATGATGAGTTAAACAAAACATCGCCAGCCCCGACACGCAGATTTATTTGATGCAAGACAGACAGGGCTCGTTCTCGTTGGATGGGAATCACGTGTTGCGTTTTCATTAGGATAAGGGGCTGCAATACCGTCCCCTCCCGATATGCCTTGACTCAGTTGTGGATCGCGTTGGCGCTCATGCCGAGCTGATTAGCAGTATGCTTTTGTTGCATGTTGCCCAATATCAGCTCGATCGCCTTCGTCCTCGTCTCCAGTGGGATGACGGGTTTCGCCATATGGCCAGCATACCGGGGATCCGATGCTAACCAGCGTTCCAGGACACTGCTTGGTCGGATATCCCAGGCGCTCGACCACTTGGGCCGTTGCCATCGGTTTAGTGGAATGCAGTTTCACCGCACGCCGCCGTTTTCCGGGACTTGGACATACGATAATCCTTTCATTCAGTCTCCAAGAAAACTTCTGCACTCCTCTGTCGGGGTGCTTCCTGGCTGGAATCAGTGGTTTGACTGGAGCCAATATCGTTGGAAAATGGCTTTTCTGATTTTTGGATTGTCTTTGTTGAACCGACTGTGATTGGCTTACTGCGGCGATCATTGTTAACGGATTATATTCAAGTCAGGTTGCGACGCGGGTTAATCTATCGGTGTGTTGAAACTGGCTCATAGCGATCATTCGCAACAACCAAGACATCTCTTGCTGATAACGGAAGACGGTTTATTCCAGCCCGAACTTGGGCTTTGGCTCGAGCTCACATCCATCGAACAAAAGCGCACATAATATAGCAAATAGAATAATAAGTGCAGCGAAGGCCCATCGTGTGCTATATTATAATTACGCCGTGACTGCGCCACTTCGCAGGTTTGAGGAGAAATCCTCGACACGGCGTCTGTCATATTTAGACGTGCAATGCACCGTAAGGCACCGACACTATTCCATACCCGTTCACGTCTCCGTTCGGGCGGCACCGGATATTGCCTCGTATCACATTGTAGAAACTCGAATCGGCTTTGGACACCTTGCGGTAGACGGCTCCAGCGACCAGATCTGCGAATTGCACGCCGACGCTGTGGTGCGAAGCTGCGATGAACAGGCCCTCCACCAGGTTGTTGTAGTCAGCGCGTCTGCTGTCGTGGTTGTTGAGTAAATCGAAGTGGAAGTTGTCAAGTTGCTTGTTCTGCTGGTTGTTGCGTTCGTCAATCACCACCATTCCATAGAAGGGTGAGCCGGTCGTGGCACGCTGCATGTCCTGCAGATAGTACTGGAAACGAGCACAGACCGCCTCGAACGCGTCGTGGTACATGTCCTCTGCATCTCGGTCGGGGTGCTTTTCGTAATAACTTTTCGTGTCCACTACGGCGGCAAGAACACGGAAGCTCTTGTAACTGGCGATTACGTTGAACAATCTCATGCGCAGCTCGTCAAGCTGCGGAATGTCCAGATGCGAAAGCGGCGTCACCTTGTGACTTAGTGGATGAGGGATGAAGTACCGCCATTTGACTTCTCCGTCAACGTGATACTCAGCCTTGAGTCTCCTGAGGTCCCCTTGGAGGGACTTCCACTGCGCTTCAGGCACAATCAAGCCACCGAGGACGAAATACGGATTGCGCTCAACGGCATTGCGCGCCGGTGCGGTACCACTCTCGTCAAGAAACAGAATCTGTATAGCAGATTATTTTATACCGATTCCCGCGAAACAGGCGTCTTACCGAGAAACAGGCTGGGAGAAAATGATATAGCTTCCCGGTTGTTTTCTCGTGCCGGGATTATCCTTGGCTTCATAAAGCGATCAGAGCTAAGGAGCGAGTCATGGCGGACGAGACCAGCATCGACGTATCAAAGAAGAGCGTTGCCGACCTGCTTGGTTCGGGATCGAAAAGTCGTTTTATGATTCCGGAGTACCAGCGACCCTATGCGTGGGGAGCAGATCAGATCAACACCTTGTTCGACGATCTGACTGAGTATGTGAAAGGTGATTTGGATTCTGAGTATTTCCTCGGCTGCGTGGTCACATACCGCAATGGCAAGGAACAAGAAGTCATCGACGGACAGCAGCGTTTGACGACGCTTTTCCTGCTTCTACGGGCGCTGTACAAGAAGCTTGAGGGCATGTCGGACTCAAAAGCCCGCACCAATCTGATGAACCGCATCGCGCCGACGTTGTGGCGTACCGATCAGATCACGGGAGAGGCGGACCGCAGCTCCACGCTCATCGAATCGAGGGCCATCGATGATGATGCGAACGCCACGTTGAAGATGATTCTGGAGACGGGCGAGACTGACCCGAATGCCAAGGATCCGTATTCTTTGAATTACCGTCTTCTGGAGAGGCGCATCAACGACTACGCGGCGGAGGAATCGCTCAACTTCCATCTGCTCATCGCCAGGTTACTGGACGATGTGATTGTCTTGCCGATCAAAGCAGACTCGCAGGATACGGCACTCATGATCTTCAACACATTGAACGACCGTGGATTGAGTTTGTCCGACGCGGACATCTTCAAGGCGAAGATGTATAAGTACGCGGGCGACGGCCGTGAAGAGTTCGTCCAGGCCTGGCAGGATCTGTCCGCTCAGGCGGAGCACGCCGGGCAAAGCATGCAAACGCTGTTCTACCAATACATGTTCGTCCTGCGCGCGGAGGAAAACGACCGCAAGACCACAATTCCAGGCTTACGCAAATGGTTCTCCGAAAAGGAGTTCCAGCGTCTTCGTTCCGGCCGGGTGCTGGAGGACCTGGATCGGATACTGAATGTGTGGAAGGTCGCCATCAACCATGAAGGTATCGAGGGTGAGCCGTGGTCGGACGACGAGGCCATCCGCCAGGCGCTGGACATCCTCATGGATTACCCGAACGAGTTCTGGAAATACCCGACCGTCATCTACTATCTGAAACACCACGACGAGGGTGATTTCGCCGTAAGATTTCTAGCATTCCTGCGCCACCTGACGGCCGCGCTCGTCTCGCGGTTCGCCATCAGCCCGTCCGTCAACAGCGTCAAGCAACGGGTCCTCAACCTCGATGCGGAAATCCTCAAGTCTAAGGAGCCAAGATTCGACTTCAAGGACGTGGACACCGAGGAACTGGCATCCAAGCTGCGCGAACCCCATTACCGGCTGGTACGCATGCTTTTGAAAGTCATCGCATACCATGACCCGGAGCAGTGTGGACTTCTTCCGGAACGTTGGGAAATCGAGCATATCTTCCCCCAGAAATGGGATGACATGAAGTTCCCGTCCTTGTCGAACGACGAGGTGAAGGCGAAACTGGAACACCTAGGCAACAAGGTTCCCTTCGAGAAGAATCTGAACATCCGAGCCAGCAACGGCTATTTCTCCAAGAAAAGCAAGCTCTACAAGGAGAGCGGCATTGCGGTGACGCGCCGGCTGGGAGCCGAACATTCCGATTGGAACCTCGAAGACATCGACACGCGTGACGTACGTATGACGGACTTAATTCTTAGCGAATTTGAAGCATGGGGGTTAAACCGCAACGGTGATCAATCCAAGATATCGGTCAAACCGCGGCCCACGGCCGAACAGGCAGAACAAATCCGGCAGCTCAAGGAACTCGGTCTTATCTAGGGGGCTGAGATTTGCTTCATGGAATGCGATTTAGCACCAAGACTTTTTTCGGATTGTCCTGACGCTGAGCTTGTCTTCGATGAGCAGTTTGTGCATGAGGTTCTTCGTGAGGTAGTGCACAACCTTTCGGGCACTACCCTTCAAAAACCCAGAAGAATTTGGATACTGATTATAAATGAATAATTTGATACCTGTTCTCTAAAGCCGGGAAACGAGTAGGATCAATGCCCAAATGGTTCTCTAATTCATGCACGGCGATTATGGAGTGATTAGTTCGTTCAGTCGGGTCTTCAGTCTTCCTTGAACAAGAGGTTTTGACCGCATTTAGACGTTCCCAAAATGCTGCTCGCTGATCTTTGCTCATGACATGAAATGGATCAAAGAAATCACTGCTTGATTCAAAATACGGCAATGTGGTTGAACCGTCTGCAGTATATAATTCACCAAGCGGATTGGTCGAAAAAGACAGCCATGCAGGATCATAATCTTTAGAAATAAGCACCGTTGGAATGGAATGGGGATCTTTACCTTCCCATCTCAATACTTCCCCGGTATTCTAATCGCTTAGACGCATAAGAAAAAGTATGTCCCATGCAGCATTCCATGCGCAATCGGCTAATTCACTTGGCTTAGTAATTTTGTTGGGGTCAAATTTAGTCAAATGCCTCGCATTACCCCTGTATCTTGTCTCTTTAGAGTTTCCGTCCTTTCCCAAAAGCTGATATAAGGCAAGAAGCGTCGGTAATGCGGTAATAAATCCCAGATTATCATGAGCCCATTTATAGAATCGCTCAAATTGGTTGATAGATTCATCGATAGTCTTTTGATGAGACGTCTTTTCCAGCTGTATTGCGAGCAGATATAGGATGCTTCCGTAGAATATAGGAAGATAGCCAGACTCAAGGGAGACACAACTATCGACTGTTTCATCGATATTGGAGTCATATGAATATGCATAGCTTGGAGTGGTATCACAAATCCTTGCGAATTCGTCTTCTCCACAAGTTATAAGCTTACAGACTGCACTTCCATAATTACGGAATTGACTGTAGTTAACGCCGTTATTCCGCTTTAGCGATAGTTCTGTCAGTCCAAGTCGATAGCAAACTCCTGCCGCGCCAAGAGACGTTCGTGTCGCTCTACATTGGCTACGTATATAGCTTAGGAGTTGCCGTAGTTTTGGACTAATTTGCCTATGACCAAAATAAAAAGAGCCGATATCCTTAATGACATTTGTGTCGAGTATGAGGGCACACGGCTCGTGTAGCGTGTCAACTTCCGAATGGCATATTAAACGTCTGCCGCCGATTACAGGATATAAGGCATCCATGCTATTTGTTACCTCTATCTACCGTTTCAGTCCATTATGTCCATGATAGGCAAAGCAACGCATTGGCATGGGTGTGATGCCCGGAATGCGGGGTTCGGGCGGCCTTGGTCGATGCGGGATGTCGGGCTTCGACGGGACGGTGGGATGTTTCCGGATTATTTTCGGGTGCCTTTAGGTGCCTCGTGGAAAATGAGGCTGATCGGCAGGTTTCGCAAAAATGGAAAACCTTGGAATAAAGCCAAAAACGACCACACGCGATTATTATCAGTCGTGTGCATTAGAATTTTGGTCATGCCCATCGTGTCGCATGGGCTTGAGACTGGAGAGGATTGTCGTTGGCGGAACTTCTCCGAAGAGAGTTCGCTTGGAACTTACTGTTCCATTCTTTGGCGTGTTCGCTTTGTTGAGGGTTACGGCATGGATTCGTCGTAATCATCCGTTTTGACGCTGGAAGACGTCATGCGATGGGACTCCCTCCACTGTTTTGGCGTGCGCCCGGTGTGCCTGCGGAACACGGAGATAAAGTAACTGGAATTGGCGAAACCCAGCGAGTCGGCAATGCAGGCGACGCTGCGCGTGGTGTCGGTGAGCAGGAACTTCGCGTACTCGATCTTTGATTCGCGTAGGGCCTCGCCGATGGTCCTGCCGGTCTCCTCTTTGAAGCGAGTGGATAGATAGTATGGCGAATAACCCACTTCCCGTGCAAGGTCGGAGAGTTTGTATCGTTCGAAGGAATGCATGCGGATCAGCATCACACACCGGTTGATAAGCGGCGAGTACTGGGTGATTTGTTTGACATGCCACACGGTGAGCACGTAGTCGTTGAACATGGAGACTGCGATGGTGTTGACTTCGTTGACCGTGTGTGCTGATTCGATGTCTTGGATATAGGAGTCGCTCATCGAATAGGCTGTTTCCACGGGACAGCCGCCGCGAATCGCGGCGCGGCAGCAGATGGCCACATAAACGATCATTGCGTTTTTGCTTTGTCGCAGGGCGTCGCCCCCTCTGCTGAGTTTTCCGGGAAGCGGTGTCAGCTCGGAGACGGATTTCAGCCTAGCCTGATGGTCGATGTCACCGTTCTCGATGGTTTTCATCAGTACCTGCTCATATTCCCAGGAGCCTTGGTGCGATGACATTTGCGGGGGTGGCGTCGTCCGGTTTTCCTGTTCGCTGGACATGATGAAATCGCCTAGCTTGACGCGTCTGTGGTTCGTCGCGCTGTATGCCAGTGCGGCATACTCTTCGAATCGAGTAATGCTGATATTCGGGACAGTTGCCTTTGCCTCGATCGTCTGACGGCGCAGGTCATCAGGAACGTCATTGCGATAGAGGTCCCGTGTGAATTTGCCATTCGGGGTATCCGTAATGAACACCGGACCCAGGACGATCATGGACGGTCCGTT
>OIFG01000096.1_pt1 | contig 62252 bp, 72 predicted proteins | sample 1582031 | NCBI WGS metagenome assembly OIFG01 (sample SAMN07501051, study PRJEB24779) | human gut metagenome | isolation source: stool | host: human infant | place: USA: Pittsburgh, PA | reverse complement strand
CGCTGACAGAGATGGACGCCACAAGAGCACCTCAAAAACACCATCATACACTACATCAGTAAGTTGGTAGCATCACCCGAAGCCTGAAGACATTGTTGTATTCATCAATAAAAAGGAAACAACTTATGGACATGTCGGTTTTTTCTTAGCTGATAACAGCAAAAATTGTTACCAAACCAAAACCATAAATATGCTTTAAATCTTGAAAATGTACCTGAATTAAGGTACATTCAATCCTCATGAGGGAAGGCTATTCGAGCCGCCCGCAATCTGCCTTCGGAGGCGATTATGAGCACAGAAGATTTAATCACCAAAATTACTCAGGTTTTCCAGCGTAAAGACGGCTCTGAAGCCCGGATCGTCGCCACCGCCTGCTATGGCAGTGGCCTGTATCTTTCCGTTGATGTTTATGTGCATCGACGTGAATCCCCGGCACATAACTGGCAGCTTTGCAGCAACCGACCTCATCCTGACTGGCGCACCATGTCCGTGGATGAGTATGTCCGTCGCGGGCGTTCTGAGATGTTGCAGGCAGTATCTCCTGCCGAGATTATGAAAGTGAAAAGTGCCATTGGTAAGCCAATGAGCTTTCTGGATTAGCAGCTCTATGCAAACAAAAGAACTTTTGACACTGACTGGCCGTGCTCTCTATGGAGAGCGCTGGCAGACTGACATCGCCCGTGATCTGGGGTTGACTGACGGCAGGCGAGTACGGCAGTGGCTTTCGGGTGATCGTCCTGTACCTGCCGGTGTCTGGAAAGAGTTAGCCGAACTGCTTGAAGATCGTAAAGGTAAGCTGGATTGCGCACTGGCAGCTATCTCCAAAAACATCCCGGACAGTAACTAACCCACCTGTACGGCAGGCATGCCAGACCTAATCTGGTGTGCCACCCCATATTTCATTTTGAAAAGTAGCTTTCGCCATACAAATCCGAGGTCCGGCTACATACTATCAGTTTCCATCTTCATCACCCGCATTTTTTCAAGGCGTTGTTGCGCGTTGAGCGAATTCATAGTTAACCATGTGTCTGCTTAAGTCACGCAAATAAAGACGAAAACTTATTTTTCTTCTCTGCTATTTACCTTAAAACCGCTTAACACTTTGATTTGTTCATTCATGCAAACAGGTTCGTGAAATGTTTGTGATAACATTGATGAAAATAAAAAATTCACCAGGCGGGAGAATGAATAATGTTTCATGCAGACCGGAATGACAAAATATTCCTCGGGTTGATGTTTTCAGCTTTAGTCGTAGTTTGTGTGATTATAGGTCGAGGTATGTACATCGCAGATATTGGCGGATTCCGCGAGCGAACCTATGACACAGTCAGGCTTGGGATTCCCGCATCAATATGAGTAAGGCAGGTAAAGCAGCCCGGTCTACGAGCATCTGGCACTTACACCATTGTAGAAGCTGAGTTTGAAGGAAGTAAGAGCATTATTTTTTATATTAATGAGTTACAGGAAGAAAACTGCTTCTACAGGCCTATATATCTCATTCAGGGAGACAAGCCTCGATCATCTTTCAAAGTTTGCTTTGATAACAATGAATGTTATGAAGCCAATTACAGTAAATTAAATACAACGACCTGAAGCAGAGAATTTGACGCAGAACCCAGCCAGAACTTATCTGCTCGTCAAACAAAAAGTACTTTTTTTCTTTAGATACGGCGGGATCCCGGCGTGGGGCGCCAACTCACGTGTATATAATATTAGCAATTCCCTCAATGTGGACAAGATTATGGAAATCGAAACACAACCTCCTAAGTTCGTTATGACCCGTGAAGAGGGCCTGAGAGCAGGCAACGAAATTATCAGGCTGATTGAAGAAGTTTCAGCGCCTTACACTTATAAAGAACCTGGAGCCGTAGACCAACTCCCGCCTGATTTTGGTTTCAAGCTATGGTATTTGATACCTGTTTTATTAGCAGCCATTTTCGGAGTGAAAACTCTGGGGCCTGAATTTGATTTAGCCAGTATAACTAAGTGGGTTGGCCCGATGCTTGTGTTAGGGTTTATTATGGGTATAGGGCTGCTGACTATCGTTGCTGGAGTTTTTCTGACAGGTAAAATATTTAGGTTTATCAGTGGGAAAAGAAACACTGAGATTAAAGTACATAATAAAGTTATATCGGATGCGGACCTGAAGCGACTTTCTGAGAACATTTTTATAAAAGCGTGGTTGCTCGAAGCGCTTAATAAACATGACACCCTGACTTATGCTCTGATTTATAAGGAACGCTACAGAATTTCGCATAATGTTACAGTGGGAATTGTCGTGGCTGAGAAAAAACGTATTCGTACACTCATTAATGGCTAACGACTCAATGGCGAACGTTTAACACTTCTTCTCGAATCAAAAGTCCGGACATACGACCACAAGGGAGGTAGCGCCCTGGACCGGCACAATTAAGACCATCTTTAGCAGGCGAGAAAATACGCTGACGGTTTCAGTATCTCCGGGCTGACTTACTGCGGCCCGGAGCTCACATTACTGCACTACGCTTCCCCCTCCGAAAGTTACTTTTCCTTCCGCCCCTTCGACGTCCCGGTCACTCCCCGTTTACTGCCAACCCCTTAACATCGCGCAAAAAATTGCTAACCTGGTGTCAACGAAACGTAAGAGGTACACCATGATTAGATGTGACGAGTTGCTTTACCTGAATGAGCTGCCAGAGGAGTTGCAGGAGAAGGCCGTATGCAGCTGGCTCGATGGACGCAGGGCGATGATTGTCCGTCGCATACGAGCCCGCAAAGTCAGCGCTAGGCGCAATATCCACGTGGCCATAAATGACAAGTATCACATCTATGGGTATTTCAGAGATTTGCGGACGCTAAAACGTCTGCGTGAGGATGAAAACGAGCGTGAAGAGGCGTTGTTCGACGATTTGCCGCTGTTCTCGGCAGCAGGAGATTTCTATCTTTTCCCCCGGAAGATGTTTACCAGCCAGTTGCTCGCAAAGCTTGGCCTGGTGGCCACCGCGCCCAGTCAAAATTAAGGCTGATTGCGGTCCGGAGGCACCCTTACCGGCAGTGATCACCAGGTCATGCAGACGGAAGAAGGGTGCCAAAGGTTTAAGCTTCTCCATGTTGCTAATTGCGGCCCGGGGCTTACATTTCATCTCTCTGATTTCCTCCTCTCTGTGCTGACTGGGAATAGCCCAAACCGGTCTCTTTCACTGCCTGCCCTCTATTTAGGTTTATCCCCTTAACACAGCGTTTCGATTTGCTAACCTGGATTCATTGATACACAGGGGGAACTAACCATGATCACGAGTCTTGACCAGTTATTCTATTTTACAGATCTGAACGCCGAAGCGCAGGCAAAGGCAGCATGGAGCTTTATCGATGGCAACCGCGCTTTAATAATCCATCGCTTGCGCCAGCACAAGATCAGCAACCTTCGAAATATTCATGCGACCGTCAACAATGAGACCCATATCCGTGAGCTTTACAACAGCCTGCGGACTAACAAGAAAGTAAGTGAGACTAAAGCAATCCGCATTGCAGTTCTGGTGGAGAACCTCGCAATGTTCTCTGCTGACGGTGATTACTACCTGTTTACTCGCAATCTGTTCGCCAGCCAGTTGATGGATGAGCTAGGGCTGAGGCCAACAGACCCATATCCCGCGTAAAGCCTTATTAAGGGCTTTACGCCGCCCGTAAGCCATCGGGAGGGGGCAGGTGACTGATACAATAGCAAACTCCAGTAAAACAAAGGTTTGATGATGGAAGACGTGATCTCCACACCGGCTGACGATGAAAATACCCATGCAGCGAAAAAACCCGATGAGCTTAATGCCTATCTTAAGACCGTGACAGGCACGGTTAAGGGTGAAGACACGTTAGGGTCCTATTTTCGCAATCTTGTTCAAAAGGATATCGGCAAGGTGATTGAGGGTGTGATGCAAAATCACCAGAGAAGACCCTCATACGTCCGGGTGTTAGGCCGCTATAGCATGCTGATCATTGTGTTCGCCGTCGCTTTAATGGTCTGTGGCAACGCGTACTTATGGAGTATGACTCACAAACCAGTGATGCCACTCTATGCAGGAGAAGTGCTCGCCGTTGCCGGTTTATGTCGGTTGTTTAAGTGGATGAACAAAGTTGCAGTGCAGATAGCCCCGGCGACTGCACTCATCGTACTCCTGTATAAATTCATGACGTTTTACCTGTTCGCGGTGCTGTTGCTGATAAGCTTTTTGATGGCGGCTGATGACATAAACATTCCTCGCATTATCGTTTTATTGTGCGGCGTTGCCGTTATTTTGGTCATAATGCAGGCGCTGGCCATTCGGGATAAAAGAGACCTGAGCTCCGGCCCCGGAAGCGATGAGGGATTCTGTCTGTCAGACGTGATAAATGATCCCGACGAGAAATTACTTTGTGCTAACCCGTTTATTAAAGAATGGATCGCAATTGTTATTGAACGTCGAGACACCCTGACATATTCACTGCTCAACAATTGCCGTGCGTCGATCCTAAAATTTGCAGACGAAATTATGGCTCTGCATGAGAAATAGCGCATACGGGGAATATTCGGCGGTTAGATAATGCGTTATATAACCCCGGCGCCTGTCTTTATTTATCGGATTTTTTTTGAAGGAAATTATGAGTATTGAGCTGACAAAAACTTATACATCTGGGAATCTTTCACAAAAGGCTACTGCGGTATATGAACCTCTAACGCCAGACGAACTGGAAACGATTCGTCTGTCAGTTGAGGAGGGGATCCTAAAGGGTAATACTTCCCTTGCTATCAGGGCGTTGCGGCGACTGCTGGAGCTGGAAACGCAGCGGATGCGGGTTTCAGACCAGGCGGCATAAGCCAATCCATCCCCGCCCAGATCCTGATGGCGGAGAGGTAGCCGGATACTGTGACACCCTGGTCCATATAAATTATTGCTTTTTTAAATATAATATTAGTCCGTTGTTTATGCGCCAGCTTGATGCACATGTTGCTCTATAAATATTAACATTCCAGAATATCTGGTGTCGGGGAAAGTGGCTTTTTTTATTTTAATCCCTTAACACAGCCAACTTATTTAATACAATTAAGGCATGCACGGTTCCTGTTGGAGAATTAAAATGCAATTACGTAAAGCTGAATTATTTACACTGGTTCATTCACTCATGCGCAAGGGGGCCACCAGCCTGCGTATCGATAAGCCTGCGGCTTTATGTGTAAATAACCTGTGCTACCTCGACCGTGAAGGCCATCCCGGTTACTTACAGGTCTGCACGTCCACGTCTTCGGAAGGCAGTGCCAGCCAGTTCAGCCGCTACCGTTGCTGGCTGGCAGAGGCAGTGGAATCCTTCGCAAACCCGGTTGAAGAGCTATCAGGCACACTCAATGCAATGGATACTTACGCACTCGCGCTTCGCGTTGTGCAGAACCTGGAAATGACGGTTCATGCCTGTGTCCTGCATCGCGGTGAGGAAGGACGTGTGCCGGTGATCAACAATACACGTCTTGATATTCTACGTCGCTGCAGTTGCACGCATGCCGCTGCGTGGCTCGCCCTGAATCTGCCTGAAGGAAAGGGGACGATGCAGGAATTCAGCACGACGGTGGCTGAGTTTAAAAAGCAGGTGCAGATCCGGATGTCTACGTGGAGTGAATCCAATGCACCGGCAGCGGCGAACTGCCAGAAGCTTTATCGCAGTGAAAAACTGGCTATTATCCAGGAACTGATGCGCCAGGCAGGCGAGGTGCTTGGTGAGCTGGTAGATTCCTACGATGATGTCGAGAACGTCAGCGGGTGTCATCCACGCTCCGGCTTTAACAGTACCCGGGAGCAGGTGCGCAAACTGACCAAAGCCCTGGGCACCGCCCGGGTCTGATGACCCAGGGTTATCTGGCATAACTTTAACCCGGGCTGCTTGGTACCCGGAACTGAGGACAGAATGCATGGATACCGATGAACTCAAGCAGTACCTGGCGGACAATCCGGATGAGACGGCATACGACGTATTGCTTGATGCCATGCCGAACGCTGCGAGCCGGTTTCACCGGTTAGAAAGCAATTTGGCCAGGCTGCTGGAGGATGTGCGTGAGCATTTCCCTGACGCCCTGTTTTACACGAGCGGGGGGAGGGGCTTCTCGCTGGTCCTCGGGGATACGCACAGCGGCAAGCAGGATACAGGCAACCAGGAGCTACAGGCTATGGTTGCATCTCGACTGAACGTGGAGGGCGGTGACTGGTGAATCGGATCGGGGCACTTCAGCGATTTAATCCGATGGTCAAGTCGATCACCATTGAAAGCTATATCTCCTGGCTGCGGCACGGAGCTCTATTTTTTGATGGGGACTATCAGCGTGAATATGTCTGGAAGGAAAAAGAGCAGCAGGCTTTTCTTCGCACGGCCGTTTCAGGTTTCCCCCTTGGGCATGTAGCCCCGGCCAAACGCCCCGACTGGGGTACTGTCGACGGCCCCTATATCGAGGGGGTCGACGGCAAACAGCGACTTACGACAATCTGGCTATTTATCACCGATCAGATACCGCTAATATTGCCTGAAGGGCCGGTGCTGTGGTCCCAGCTATCCCGTGAAGAGCAGTTGGCGTTTTGCTGCGCGTCGCTTCCGGCAGTCGAGCTCAACAATGCATCGCGTGCTCAGCTGCTGGAATTCTTCTACACAACCAACTTTTCGGGTGTCGCGCAAAGCGAAGAACATAAAGCCCGGATACTACAGCTGCAGGCTGATATACAACCATAGCCAGACCCGCTTTGCCGATAATTGACCGGCCCCGGGGTGGGGGTCGCTGTTCTGGGACATTGCCACAATAGCCACGCATTTCACCACGTTAATCATTCCTTTCTGTCTTCTCCGGGTACCACTACCCGGGTAAAAGGCGATGTCCCCCGATGATGTTGTCTGATCCTGGCTCACCGTAGTGCGCAAAGAGTTCTGGGCAATGACGCCTCATGCATCCTGGAGGACAAACAGGCATGAGACAATTGCTGCGTTGTCAGAGGGCTGCTGGCCACCCTCATTACTCCCTGTCAGCCTGCAGCAGCATTGGCGATTTACGCGCGGAGCAAATGGATAGCAGGGGAAGGCGCCCGGTACAAGCTCAACCACACCGGCCAGGGTTTTCTGGAAGATCATGTACAGCGTACAGTCACGAGAAATAACTGTTTGCATGCATGGGTAGAGCCCACCATAAACGCTGGTGGAATATTTGTTCGTTTATTGGACATATCTTCAAGTGCATAAGTATTTAATATTTGTGAATTAAAACAGCAGCTAGTGATATAATTTCAGACGGGTGTAAAGCCTGAAGTGAAAACAAACCCCCTGCCGGTAGAATCCGCAGGGATTTAATTAATCTGTATGGAGTAAGCCTATGGCCTAATCTGTAATAAGGAGTAGAAAAAATGAAAAAATGGAAATTTAATAAAAGTCACGTTGAGCAGGGAATTCAAGCTCTGGCAGGTACAGTACGTTTTCCGGAACTGACAATTCAGGCAGGCAGTGATGTCCTGAAGCGTCACCAGAAAAAGAAATATTCAAGTGCGATTGTATTCGGGGCACCTTCAAATCCATTGGATTGCGGCCGTTATAATCCGCCCGGAGTTAATCTCGGGGTGTTGTATGCAGCTGATTCGTCGTTAACAGCGTCGGCAGAGGCATACGGGCGAATGCTTCATCAGAACGGACAAATCGATTACCCAGCTGCCGTACTAAGTCAGCACTTCATGTGCTCGATTGATGTTGTCAGAACGGTGAAGGTGATTGATGTAGTGGAGTTATGCGAGCTGCTACATATTCCGTTAGACAGCCTTGAGAATGAGGATTACACCTTTACTCAATGGTTGATGCAGTATTTGAATACGCATTTTGGCAACGAGTACGATGGGATTGCCTACACCAGCAGACATAGACGCTATAAACGCTGTTATGCCTTCTGGGAACGTCCCGGGCTTCCGGCAGCTTTTGTTGATACCCCAGATGGGATGAAGGCCTATGCCAGTTATCAAGAAACTGACAAAGGCATATTCCCGGAGTGGTGGCGAAAGTCGACCATGACGGGTGAAGAGATGTTTGAAGAACTGTTGAACTTCAGAATAATTTACTTACCTGAGTGACACAAAGTGGGGGCATGGCGGTGCCCCCCTTTTTATCAGCTTGCCACATGGCTTCCGAACAGTCTGGCCGCACGAATGGCCAGTTCCAGCTCTTCCGGCTTCGCGCCGTCCTGCATGATCTGAATTGGCGTTTTCGACAGTTCTTCACTGATTTGAATAGGCGCTTTGAGTACACCGAGACGCAGCATAGGATGCGTGTCTTCATCAAACGCGTTCATGATTTCTTTAAACCCGGGCACCAGACCTTTCTCTGTGAACTGGAAGACCGGAAAGATATAATCCGCGTTTTGTTTAAACGCAATGAGCTGATTCTTTTTGACCCGTACATTTACGGCCTGGCGGGTGATACCCAGCTTATCAGCCACTTCGTTCACCTTAAGGGTGCCGCCGAGTTTCTGCAGGCTATTGTAAAACGCCTCCAGATTTTCACGGCGACGGCGCACTTTACGCATCTCGTGTTCTGAAGCACGCGTCTTTTGTTCCATCTGAATGGAGCAGAGTAGTTGCATCAGAGAGCCATCATCCAGCGTGACTGCATCCATTGCCTGGTTTTTATCCTCAAACTCAGGCATCAGCGAGACCGCGATGTTATTAATCCTTTTCAGAAGGGTTTGCTGATAATCAGCCAGCTTGGCTGTTGCGCTCAGCTCTCGTTCTGTTGTGGTGTATTTGTTCATAGTCACCTCCATTTGACGATTATTCTATTTCATAAATGCGTAATGGTCAAATTTACGGGTGGAAAATGTGCAATGAGCCCTCATACTTTTAGCGTTCCATCTAATGACAGGCGAACGTAAAGATTCTGTCAGGGTTACAGGCCCACGGGAAAGTAACTTTCGTGACATCAAGCTCTCCCGGTGTTGCTACAAAAAGTTATACATTAAGGGTACGCAAAATTACAGGCAAAGACAATTTTGTGTTTCTGAGTACACATATATGATTACCCGCAACACTTAAGATAAAAATGGAGGTTGCTTTTATGTTTTGTGGCTGTTAGCGTATCTACATCATCATTTGACCGGTACACAGTATGAGAACCCCTTCTGAGGTTGCAGAACTCATTCGCATGGCGATGGAAAAACTCAACGATGAAAAAGCGATCACCCGTTTTCAGATGTCGTTGAAAGGATTTGGTGCGCTCGCTCAACGTGACTTTGTGGACCAGTTTTATTTGGCTTCGCTTACATCGGAATTGAAAGACCGAGGCTGGTGTATGTTTCAGATCAGCCACACGAGTTACAGCTTGATCCGGCATGAGTCTGCTTCAAAATTTCGCAAGCTAAGCAGCGAAACTTTGTTGGCATCTATTTATGGGGAAGAAGGAGAGGAATCGGAATGATTGCGTATCAGTATTCTTTGCTAATTGCTATTGATGAGCTCCCAGGTTCGCGTCGTCAGAAGTATGCAGCTGATGCAATTCGGCGTATCAATATGGACCTCAGAAGCAGAGGTTTCGGGGCCAACAAAGGTTTTAAAGATGATGTTATGCGCTTGCCTGGTGGTTTTAGCTGGAGGTTCGATAACAAAGAACAGCGAGATATGGCCATAGATTGCTTGAAGGAACATCCTGCTGCTTGTTCATTGATCTTTATGAAAACGAGAGCGCGGAAATCTGCATCTGGTAAGCATAAGCAGTATTTTTTAGCTAAGCCTCGCTTATCCAAGGCACTGAAAATCCAGTGGCAGGCTCTGCTTTCTCAGTCTTCGGTCAACGAGATTATCCACTAGTATTCCCAAAGTACCCGCGAAAAATTGAAATGCCCTGCAGTCGTTAAAGTGACTTACGTTGGCAGATCAATATATGCATGGGACTCTGTTATCCATCTACTGAGTAAGAAGTAACTGACTCATAATGCGACAATGCAGGCGAGTCAGAGCTCTTACTTCAGCCACATAAAAAATTCAACTATCGTTTATGACTGGTTGTCCGAGACTAAATTAGAAGGCACTTTGGGCCAAATAGATTTGAGAAATCTTGCAGGGATATATGTCTTCATCGGGATATTCTTGTTTGTATTAAGCTTGCCCCCGAGAGAGTAAAGAAGTACAGACGGAGAAAAAGATGAGCATGCGATTATCAGCTATCCAGAAAGACGTGTTGTTTGTCCTCTATGCACTGACAGAAAAAGGGCATAGAGGTCCGGTTTCGGGGATGAAGTTACTGGAACTTATTAATAGTCAGCGTATGGCTGAGATCCACGCATCTAACTTTCGCATATCGTGCAACACGCTGGTGGGCCACACCTTACTTAACCGCTACCGTAACAGCAGCCTGCAGTTGGCGTTTACCCTGACTGAAAAGGGCAGGGAAGTAGGGAAAGAGCTGTACCTGCAGCGCACTGCAGAACTGGCCAGCTGCACCGCGAAAACGGTAAAACAGAAATCATGCCGTGAATCTCTTTCAGGATGAATGATAAGACCCGCCGCCCGGCACCCTGGCAACGTCCCGGGCTCAACAAGCTTAATCATGCTCCGCATGAATAGCGCGGTACACGTTGCATCATATTAAAAACTCTCATACGGGAAAGGTGATTCCGGACAACCAGGCCGCTACGCTATGCGTCAGTAGCAGAACGTTGGACCGGACGAGCCGTTTAGTCTTATCAAAAGTAGCTTTTCCAGCAGTGGAACTTTAAAGAAAAGTAACTTTACCTTTCAGCCCAGTGCCACCACCTGGCAGTGAAAATTAAGCTCCGATCCTCTTTTTTTTAGCAAAAATCGCTTTCGACACCAAATTAGCCTCATATAAGAAAAAAGCCCGTCGGGCCGTGCCGTAAAATTGTCGAACGAGTTTTGCGGGCGAAAAACTATTTTCAAAAAAGCCCTTAACACGCTGATCGCGTTTTGTAGAATGAGCCTACACACACCAGATACCCGAATTTAAAAGGAAAACACAATGACTGCTCAAGCTACCACCTCCACCGAAAACACCGTTGTTACTCCAGAACTGTCCCTGCGCACCTGGCTTGAACGTACCGGTAACGGCAAACGTAAAGGTAACGGTATGGTGATTAACCCGACCGCTGTGGTCGAAGTAGCTGGCTTTAATACCCGCACTGCGGGTATGGGTGAGGCCTACTACGACATGCCAGAAGTTAAAGCGCATATCGAGCGTATCTGCAACGCATACCTGGCAGACGCGATGGCTGTAACGCCCATTGTGGTTCAGATCCTCAACAATATCGCAGTGCTCCGCCAGGGGGCATGCCGTACCCGTGCCCTCGTGAAGGCTAACCGCATCCGTGAAGCTGAAGGTCTGGAACCTATTACCGAAGTGCGTGTAGAAGAGTTCCGCGGCAATAGCAGCGAGGCAGAGCTATTTACGCTTACCGGCAACGATAACCTGCCTCTGTCCATCGTGGCAGAATCGGTTTCCATTCAGCGACTGCACACTGATGCTGATAATCCCCGTACCGTGGCTGAGCTGGCGGTGCTGCGCAATAAAAGCGAACAGCACATCCGTAAAATGCTGAAAATTCCACTGCTGCCGGAAGCTATCCAGCAGATGCTGGTTCGCGATGAGGTTTCTGCCTATGTGGCGCTTGACGAATACGCCGCCTCCGGCGAAAAAGCTGTAGAATACCTTCGCGCCGCTTTTGAGAAATACGGAAAAGCGACAGAAGGCACCGTGAAGCACATTAAGGCGGTGGAAATGGCAACGTCAGGTGCTGGCCGCAGCGTGAACATCCAGACACCACCAGCAGACGGAAAGGATGGCGTTGACGACACTGATAACACCCCGGCAGGCATACCTAACCAGAGTGGAGCAGCTGATGGGCAGAACTCCGTAGACGGCGCAGCCGATGACCTGAATGGCGAAGGCACCCCACCACCTTCAGCAGACGGAAAAAAGGAAACTTCTCCAGCGCCAGACAATGCTGGTGGGAAGAAAAAACAGGGTGCTGCTCAGCCGTCACTGTCCCAGACGCTTAACCGCAAAACCGTGACCAGCCTGGCCGACACGGCGATCCCGGTGTTCCGCCATATTCTGGATAAAAGCAAAGAGAATAGAGGTAAGTCCTACAGCGAAGATACACACACCTTCACGCTGACTCAGGACCAGATGACGACTATCGCAGAAGCGATGAGCGATCTGGAAAACTACCTGAAAAAACACGCTGCCAAACAACAGGGCGGTGAGGCGGTTTGATGGGCTGCAGAGTGGGCGGAAGAAGATCGCCGCCCACCTTGCCTTCCTCTGGACACAGGGTCCGCGTGAAGCTGACGCAGACGAGCACCGGCCTGCTTCTTACTCCAATCAAACCGTCACCGCAACTCACGTCAACAGCCCAAAGTTACTTTCGGGGCTTTGAGCTTCGGAACTTATGAAGTTCAGCCCTCATAATAACTTTTAATTAAACAGACACTTCAAGCTCTTAGCCGCGGTTACAACCCGCACGAGCTCGTGAAAAACGGAATATGACACGAGGCAATTATGGTAGAAATTAAGACAGGTCAGTTGTGGGAAGAGGTCGATCCACGATTCAGTCCTCAGGTTGTGGTATTGGAAATAGTTTCTCTGACACAGCCCAAAGGTGTGCTGATTATGAATGCTCAGAATCAACGAAAGAACTGGGCATCAGCGAGTCGTTTTAATGGCAAACGCGGAGGTTATCGTCTTCTCGGCCTGGCGCCTGAGTTTAAAATGCAGGGGGGAGGATCTTAACTTTCTCTCTGCCCGGGGCAATTTTTCAGGCAGAGAGGAAGGGAATTTAACAACTCTGGGATAAACTATTTATTTCGATTTTTAAACCCAATTGTTGCAGCCATCGCTACCGCATGCGCTTGCGCGTGAGCTAAATCAGCAGGTGTTAATTTCTTTGCAGCCATATCGCGAATTGCTACTGCATCGGTATCTCCATTCACGGCCGCTAACGAGGACCACACATAAGCCTGCGTGTAGTCAGGTTCGCTTCCAAGCCCCTGTGTATACATGACCCCGAGAGTGTACTGTGCTACACGATGACCTTGTTCAGCTGCTTTCAGGAACCAGTTTAAAGCATACTTATAATTCTGCGGCACCCCTTTTCCTTCGAAGTACAAGTTCCCAAGAGCGTATTGCGAAGCGAACTGACCCTGCTCAGCAGCCTTGCTGAACCAGTGAAAGGCCTGCTGATAATCCCGTGGTACACCTTCTCCAAGGGCATACATGAGTCCTAGTGAGCCCTGACCCTCAGCGTCACCCTGCTCAGCCGCTTTACGGTACCAGGATAAAGCTTTCTTATCATCCTTCACGACACCCTCGCCATATCTATACATACTCCCGATGTTGAATTGAGCCACGGGGTCATTTTTCTCCTCCGCTTTCATATACCATTCAAGCGCCTTCTTATAGTCTTGATCGACCCCTTGACCGTTATAGTAAGCTGACCCAAGATTTATCTGGGCACCAGTATGTCCTTTCTCGGCGGCTTTTTGATACCAGGTGAATGCGTGCTGATAGTTCTGCTCAACGCCTTTGCCTGTGGCATACGCAAGACCGAGCCTGAACTGAGCATCGACGATGCCTTGCTCAGCCGCTTTATGAAACCATGCGGCTGCTTGCTTATCGTCAACAGGAACGCCTTGCCCAAAGTGATACTTGATACCCAGATTATATTGCGCCATTGCATTATTCTGCTGTGCTTTCAGGAGTAACTCTTGCAAAGCGGGAGTGGGATTTGCAGAAGCTGGATTCGTTACGCTGCCTGCTGCTAGACACAGAGCAATTGCTACCCGCGCTAAACGTGTTCTTATCATAAATGCAATTTCCCAGAGTTATTATTTCTTTATTTGCATGGAGTTAGCCGCGCTTTATCTTTAATTGCTTACTATACGCATTATCAATACCGGGACAAAACGGACAAACGCTGCTGAAATCACGCAGACGTAGAGAATGCATATTCTTTAACTTCTTGAGGTCGGGGTAGTTCCGTGGCCGATTCCTCGCCCCGCGCTGCAAAGACCTAAACGTCGGCCATATCCTGCGCCAGGTGCTGAGCACATCTGGCCTGGACAGAACGCCTGATCTTCACCTGCTGCCAGGCGTTCAATCAGACGCGACACTCTGCACATATCATCTGTCAGCTTGGCATAGTATTCCTCCTCTCTACTGGAGCTGGTCCGGTGCGCAATTTACCGTATCAACGATTACCGAAGCCGCAGGCTGAAACTGCTGTATCCAGCGTGACAGAGGCAGTGTAATGGATCTGCCCGCCGGATTAAGGGCTGCTAAAGACATGGATGCATGCGGAAAACATGCGCTGATGGTGTTCAGCATAGAGCCAGTCATTGGGAGAACGGCCGCATATGGGGGGCGGGTAAGATGTGCGTCGTGCTGAAACTGTCGATCGGTGCCGTTACATCTGCACCGAACTCACGGAACAATGCAGGATCCGAATACCCGGTAGATTCACGGCTAAACGGAGTCAGCGGGCACATGTCGACGGGTACAATAGTGTGGTTTCCGGGCTGACTGAAAAGATGACCACAGATGAAAATTGAATTGGAAAAATTTGAGCTCCAGCTGGTACAGGCTGGCAAGCCAGCGGCGTTAATCCGCATTGTTGATGATGGTCCTGAGCCGGATGAGCTTCTCTGGCTCGATGCTCATGGCATTACGCACTACGTTAACCTGCTGGGGCCACATCATGCATTGCTGCAGGCAGGGATGATTTACGGACTGGACCTCTTTGAGCTGGTGGACGGCCACAGAGCTACCGGTTGCAGCATCTTCTACGGTCCTATTCCCGTCTCCCGTGATCCGAATGGGCTCTGGCGCCACCCTGAGCACCCGTCACACCTGTCGCCTGATATCTTTGATTTCTGGATCGCGATACTAGGCAAAGAGCATGTAACCGTGCCGTTGTCATTCGAAGCGGTGGCGTCACAAAAGTTTGCACGCCAGCAATCGAATGAACATCATCTTGGAGCACTGCCGGTGCCTGCCGGTGAGGGCTGGTACCTGGTCGAGATCCATGCCCGGGCCAGTTCACCCTGTGCCGTCTGGGTCCGCGATAAGCCTGCCTCAAGCATGTCCTGCACCACGCCCTGTCAAGCCGATGCGGCATAACTTCAGCGCTGACGAATTCTTTGTGACCGGGCGCTGCAGGGTTTGCCCCGGTTTATTCCCGGCGGAACAGCCCACCAGATGCGGCACACCAGGATAAGCAGACCCGCATCCAAACGCTTTCATTTCCGTATGTGTTTTTAATTACCGATATCGCACACAACAAGGAGCAACATGTAACTGCATCTTGTCCCCAAAATTTATCATCCTGACTTTCATCCTTGCGACATCATTTCAGTAGAGATACCGGAGTAATCACTGAAACTGACTAACAGTGAACTGTCGGTCGGGAAACCCTATCCGAACAAAAACAAGCTGGTGGTCATGCGTAAAGGCCGAAAGGCCATGCACGGGTTGCTTATCAGAAGCCCTCGCAGTCTTTCGCACTTTACGATGATCTCCACATGGAGTCTTGATGGATTATCTGCTGGTACGATCACGCATACGGTGAACACGTATATCCATGATACGGAGTACGAAATGGTATCGCATTCTTCGCTCCTGTCAGATGGGTTACTTCGAATCGAAGGACTGGAAGAGTCTCGGCGTCACCCTAATTACAGTAATTCCCATCCAGTGGATTTTGAATCCGCTGCTGGTGTCTCGTTACGATGCCCTCCCGCTCAGTACAACTGGTCGTACTTTATGGAGGCAACATACATCAGGTATTTACGTGACAAGCCGTGAGGAATCATCCTTTGCATTGACCTTGCCGCTATCACGACTGACGCATCCCGCAATGAATGCTGATAGCCGTTTACCCCAGCCGGACCAGGCTATTATTGTTCCGGGTTAAGGGCAGGGTGCTCTGCCCCGCAGCAGGTTTAGCTCGCATACGGCGCCGTGGCCAGAGCCAGCGACAGGCACATAGAGAACTACCTTACCTGGCATAACCTGTTAGAGGCAACAGTTTGCAGTAGTTTATACCAGAACCGGTTATCCCGGTCCCCGGTCCGTATTTCAGTAGGATTTCCCCATGGAAAACACACGCGCTATAAATCCGGACCAGCATGAATTATCCGTGCTGGTGGCAAAACTTAAATACTATTTGCATACGGAAAAGGTGCTTTTTAAAAAGTTACTTGCCGGGGTGGAGGCATTACCCGACCAGCTGGCCGCGGAGCGATTTCGGGAAAAGCTGTTGATCGACGCAGTTAATAACAGCGATCCCGCTCTACTGATGCTTTATACAACCTGTCGGCAGGTCATCCAGCACCACGATAATATGTAGGCTTTGAAACAAATTGCTGCGTACATCCAGATTAACCCGTTCGACCATAACCGTAGCGGTGAGCTCGACTTTCAGGACAACGCTCCGGCACATACATAGTAACCGGGCCGCAGATAACTTCAGCGTCATTCAGATATTCAGGGGCTGGTGGACTGGCTAAAATCTTTTTTGTTTTAACCCCTTAACATGCAGATCTGAGTTTGTATTCTGTTCCCATACTTCACAGGAGCGAACCATATCATGACATTGTCCATTACCCCACTTGCACGCGCTAACACCAGTTCTGAAGCTATTTTCAATATGCTTTATGACCAGCTGCATCACCGTGCGGCCGGGGAAAATGAATCCCTCTACCAACAGGCGCTGGCGAAGTGCCGCACTCATGCTCAGCGTAAGACGATGACCGGTTATTATGCCGGTGCCTGGCAGAAGTTTTTTTCCGCCTGGACCGAAAGCAAAATCCCCAACGTGATTGCACTGCAGGTTTTGGGTCACCTGAGCCTGTCAGTCGATTTCTGCGACGACCTGATTGCTTACTGGGCCTGAACCACTATTTTCGCCCTGCCTTTAATGCAGGGCCCGGAGGGAGTTTTAATGAGTATTCTGACACCAGCGGTTAACATCACACCGTACCAGCTGACAAACACACTGCAGCCGTCCTATCGTTTATCCGGGGATGCACATGCCAGAATCAGTCGTGTCCTGCAGGCTGAAACAGAACAACGGATCATTAACGAACTGGCGAATACCGCCAGCGCTCAAAAAAACCTGTCTTACTACCTTGTTATTAACGAACAGCTGCGTATCGCACAGGCGGATGACGGTACCGTACGTTACGGCGTACATCTCTGCTTCGAAAACCCGGGCAAAGTGAACGTAGTGCGCATTTATCAAGAACCCGATGAAGAGAAATTCGATATTTATTTTTTCACGGTCAACGAAACCGTTGTGGATCTTATCGACGCCAAACTCAATATTCCCGGTATGCTGCTCAAACACTATTTTGAAAAACATACTGGCCTGCTTCTTTCATGTTAGAGCGAGGTGGCGGGGCGATGTTCATCCCGCCGGGCCCTTAACTGACCGATCTGGTCTGTCAGAATTACTGCAATGAAGCTATGGCACCAGTATTTATTGCAAAGAGCTTAATTTAACTATCAGTTCAAGGGTGTTTCCTTTGAGACTCGACAGACGGAGATGAACAAGTCTCTGAAGTATGACGGCATCAAAAAAAACACAATGTGACCTCTGGAGCAAGGCACGAAGGCCAGACACGTAGGCGTCTGGCTTTTTTTATGGACAATCACCTGGGGGAAGGCCCGGTGTCGTTAAAAATTCATGGAGCACGTGGATGCATGGAAACGGCAGTGGACGCTGCCAGAACGCCATTATTTGACCTTGTTGCGCTGCTGCGGAGATCCTCTTGAAAGAGGTCATACAATCGGAAAAGTAGCTTTGCACCTTTTATGCTGGTGGCCTGGATTAGAGTAGATGCCTGCATCATAAGTAAGGTTTCGCGCTGATGTTGATGTAAAAAAAGACTAGAAGGGAAGTTTTAGGGGCGTAGAAACAGTAATCGCAGTGTTACAGGAAAATCAGTATAATTTTTAAACCTTAACATCGTTTTCTCATGGTGTATTATTAATCATATCAATACACAAAGAGGGGCAACACATGGAACTCGTAGCTTTGTTCGTCGCGGCCTGCGCAGTCCTTTATAAGACCGTGCTGTATTTATGGCCCATGTTTACGGATGATATGTCTCGCTATCCGGGGCCTGCCGAATCTGTCGCATCAAGACCGTACCAGGCTGGTAGCAGTTCGACTGGCGATTCATACGCCGATGAGACTATGGATCAAGTGATGGAAGAGCAATCTGATGTGATGATGGCACATGCGACGTTCGGGCAGGTTTTCTCTACCGCTGCTGGCGCGGCAACTGCTGCTGCATACCAGGACACAACTGAGCATACTTTGTATGACAAGGTTGGTACATCTGACTTCAACGACTAATGTTCTAATAAGTTAGTGTTTGTCTATATAGCATCAAAAGAATTGCCATGCTTTTCTAGATATTTAATTGTGGCAGCGTTATTTTTCATCATGTTCACTTGTAGTTAAGAGCAACAGATTTGCTACCTGGATAAATGAATCTGCAGAATATAAGCTTTGGGCTTTTTTTAAAGGGGTATTTTATGGTTAAATTAAAACCAATTTATTTTTCAACGCCATTCGTCCCAATGCGCAGGCAGAAAGGCGATCTGGATGCGCGTTATGCACCACATGCTTATGCTCTATTTACGCAGCTGATAGAAGATTACGCGAGCTCTGTACGGCCGGTTGTCCCGGACGGACGTTTTTTACCTATGCAGTTAGGATGGATAAAGGAGGGCACACGCTATAAATTTGTTCTTTCAGCTGTCGAAAGCGGAGCAGTATGCCCAAATGCACTGGATGTTTATATCGGACCTGACTTTACGTTACAGAGCGCTATGGAGTGGATGCGTATTGGCTGGCAGGCAGTACCTGAGTTGAATCCATAAGAAAGACCGGTTATCCGGCCTTTCTTAGTGAAGCTCCAGTCTGTTTTAGAACCAACGGTAAAAGAAACGGAACATGCTTACACAATAATAAGTTACAAAATAGGTCGGTTTCATCATGACTTTGTGCCTTCTATTAAGGTGCGCAATGTGCTCCAGATCAGTTATTAACCCAGGCTTTTTTCTAACGGTCAGTAACTGACTGTGATACCTTTCAAGTTGAGACGCACTGAAAGCCATAGAATTAGCCCGGCTTTTCAGTTTTGCTATCAACTCATCACTCCCCATACAAAGCCATTCAGGTTGGGTGCCACTAAATCGGCATTTACCGTTTATGAGCACGACATTAATGCAGGGTAAGTCATTATCACCCACAGCTTTTCTGATGCCATCTATATGGCCCACGTTCTGCTTAAACGGGTTCTGTAACTTAAGCCGCCGTTTACCCAGAAATTTAGTCCACATCGCATCGTCTATATTACCTTTTAGCGTCCCGACATAGTTTTTCTCTTCAATGACATAAATACCGTGTGGCATGAACAACACGTGATCTATCTGTGTAGTTCGCCTGGCTTTAACTGGTAATGTCAGGTCACTGAGCAGAATGGCATTCTCTTCCGCCAGTTCCGAGGTCAGGTATTCGACTGTTTTCGCTTCCTTCTGATCGTTGGATATTAAATCCATGATACAAAGTATATTGGCAACCAACAGGCAAATGACTGTGACGCCAGCTATATTAACTATGTCGAAATCCATTCATCACCTCAGCTGGGGGGCGCTGGTAGGTTGCAATCTACTATCCAGTTTGTAAGCAAGGGATATCATCTTATCAGCACTGCTGGCCGCATCGAGCACCAGGCCAAGCATTGAACGCAGGTCTTTGGATTGTTCGTTATACACTTTAAATTTATCTGTACCGTAGATCACGGAAAGACGGTTTCGCACATCAACTGGTGTAACCTCGGCATCGATCAGCCCATAAGCCGCTGCAGCTGGTGCAAGCCAGATCCGCCCGGAGTAAAGACCAAGTTCCTCAACCTTGTCCGCGGGGACAATCTTACCTTTACGGCCACGTTCAACATCAGCGATGAAGGTTGCGTGCATTTTATTCAGCAGTTCACTTTGCATAAAATCACGTGTTTCGGTGGTGAGGGGATGATATGGATCGAGTGCATCCTTGTAGGTTCCAGAAATAAGCGGTACGTTTTTCACTCCTACGGTATCCATTACCTTGGAAATATCCCAGTGATCCATTCTTACACCGATGCTCCCGATGAGCGCATTTCCATCGGCATAGATAGCGTCGGCGCCAGAGGCTGCATAGTAGCAAGCAGAAGCACACATTGTTTTCACGCTGACAATGATAGGCTTATATGCATTACGTTCACTGGCATCAAACTTACCTGACCCATCCTTTATTAGCGATAGGACGTGCTGACGTACTTCCTGCCGTTGTCGCGCTGAGAAAGGTTCCACTGACTCAGGCGGACTGGGGGTTTTACTGTCATCGCCAGTAATCTGAATTATATGCTGGGAGTCTCTGACCGTGGTTAGTTGCCGGTAAATGATGCTAGCATCAGAGGGGCCACCACCGCCCGATTCAGCTTCAATCAACACAGCCTTAACATGCGGATTTTGGTATGCCTTGCCAATAGCTGTCGCGATCACGTTACCGTCACCGGCAGCATTACCGGTTCCCATTTCGCCGCTGATTTTAATCACTGCGATGTGGTCCCTGTTACCGCTGCTTTCCTCATACTGGCTGTAGATATTATATGAGGAGTAGCTTACCCCCAGCACTGCGAGTGCAGTCATCACCATCTTGGATGCTGTGTTAATCCGGAACATCCTGTAGAAGCGGTCTGCGTGACTATTAATTGCTTCATCAAGTGTTGCTGGTGGACTCAGTGATTTTTTGCTTACCATATTTCAGCCTTACATAAGTTTCTGGTAGTTGGAACATAGCCGGTTTATCGCAATTCCCAGGATTAACAGGGCCAGCGGTGGGAAAAGCTGGGCTACGTTATTAAAAAGTGACATGTTGGGCAGGACCAGATAGCAGCTGGTGAGCATGCTTATGAACCAGAAAGCCTTAAACCAAATTCGGTAAAATTGGACAGTAACTTTACCAAACACATATCGTTTGAGTTTCCACTGGTACATGCCGTCAATGAACAGGGCAAGTAAATAAGGGAGAAATACCCACGCCCAGCCAATGACCAGATACCAACGGTATATTGATTGAAATATAAGCAGAGGGATGTTCTGCGACGCAGTATACAGATACGAAGTTGCTTGCTCAGCAACAATGTTTATTCCTCGCACCTGCTTAGTGGGATCCGGTAAAAGAATATTGTTTATCTGTCTTATAAGGCCATACTCGTTTACAAGATAACTAAAGCTACTTTCGGTTTTTGTAATTACTGCGTGCCATTTATCACCAGGGATAATGCTTTTGCTGGCGGTAATCTCCTGCTGTATTTGCTGGCGCAAAACAGCAGATTTTTCAACGAAGAGGTTGTATGCCATGTAGCCTATCAGTCCGATAAATATGAAAGTCCTTACGATCATGTATCGTTGGCTGTTTTTATCCATGTATAGCTGTTCCCCATTCTTGAACTAGTTTGAGGCTTTGTGCATCGGTCAAGTAACGATTTTTCCATGAGGTTAGAATCCCGAGATGCCATTGGTACATCTCCGGGATAATCCCTGCGATCATTGCATAGCTCGCCATACGCTTATGTTCAGGGCTTTTGTAACGTATTTGACCCGGTTCAGGTACATATACTTTTGTCGAGTATTTGTATGCCACCCTGATACATTCAATGAAATTAAAGCTCCAAGGCGTCCAATAACGCATGGTGCCGGTAGAATAATAGACTGGGACGCTCAGTAGGGAATCACTATACTCACTTATGATTTTTTCACTGATTACCTTACAAGATATCGGTTGAGAGGAATTGCCAATATACGGGTAAACCGCAACATCAATAATACGGTTAAACATACTGACATAGTTACCTGTTGGGTCAGGCAGCGGGTCAATGGTTTTGAGAATTCGTTCTTTCATATTGGATAAAAAAGGTGAATCCTCGATAAATGCGATCCTATCGTAATCTGTATCAAGTTGTCGCGGATTTTTTATGCGGCTTTGAATGCTCTTAAAAGTAACTTTTTCAGGGATTTCAACGAAGACACTCATCACAGAATGGAAATCTACAAAGTACGGGAGCAGGTACCAACCCAGAATAGTTTTATTGGTACTGATCCATTCTTCTCGACGGCTATCTGCTTCAAATCGCAGCGTAAAGGTAGTGTCATTATTTTCCGTGTTTTCGTTGCACCACTTTTCGACCGCGCCATTTACGACAGACCATGTGAAATGCTGGCTGTCGCCATAAATATCTTTTGTAACCAGCAATCCTTTAAGCATGAATAGTGAAGATAACTTTTCTGCCAAGGCATTCAAATGCTTTAAGTCTGGAGATTGACTGAAGATGCTAAGCGTTTCGTCCAGAGATAAGTAGATTTCCTGTAGTTTGCTGCTTGTCTCACTGTTAACAGCATATTTTACACCCAGGGAATGAAAGCGTTGCTGTAGTAACGCACGCATTTTCCTGATCGCAGGGATTTTTGCATAAAATGATGAGCCCTCAATGGTAATCAATTCTTCCATTACGCGGTTTTCCTTTTATACCTTTCAATTTCATTCACATTAATGTTTCGTCGAACGATGATTTTCGACGGCTTGTTAAACAGCATTTGAGACAACGAAGTGGTTGGCCTCATATCAGCTTCTGGAACAGTAATCGGGATTTGACCAACGATTTTACGACCGTCCTGAAGTCGGGCAACGATATGCAAATTAGGAACCTGTCCCAGTTGTTCTTTCGGTATTGACTCTTCCATGGACGTGGATTTTCTCTCGGAGATCGTTCCTGAGAAATTATTATGAGGCACGTCAGTCCCGGTTCCGGTCGTATACGTCACCTGATTCGTGTTAATTGGACTTTTTCCGAAATTATCAGCAACAAGAGTCTGCGTAATCGCATCGTTAACACGGAGGCTTATATAATTGTTACACAAGCCTGTGATCCGGTTTGCTGTTTCTGCGTCAGTTGCAGCGATATAGTCAGAAATTGTTTGCGTACTGATAAAAAGTGCAACTTTAGCAGCTCTCCCCTGAGCTAACAGGTTTATCATCGAGCTATTAATTGCGGTATGCGATTCGTCAACAAATAAACTGACACGAGAGTGTTTACTGAGATCCATATCAGTGTCGTTATATCGTTTACCGGCCGTAGCGGTAATATCTGACGTGATCAATTGAGCCAGATATTTTGCAGATTCCGGATCTGAAAGCCCATCGAGCGACATATAGAGCACGCCGCCGTTGGAAAACATACCGGAACTGTTAATGACGGGGCGAGTTGTATCCTTTACTGCTGTGGGCGAAAGCAACTCATCGAGTGGACTCATGGTTAACTGTCTGAAAAGTGGCATCAGCGAGCCAGTCATCTTTTTAAAATGTTCAGGGTCCCATGTAGCAAACTCAATCATTTCTGGAATAACATCAAGCCCCTGGATCTTTTCATCACCATCGTAGTTCATGAGATGAACCACATACCATTCCCGTAGCTTTTTAAATCGTTTATCAAGCGCATCACCTGCGTCATAACGTACAATATCAATCCACTTATCCGCTCCATAATAGCTCGCAAAGACAGATTCCATGCATTTCACAGCAAGGCTCGCGATAGCTGGTTGACTCTGGATACTTTTATAAATGCCGAGAATCGACGGTTTTCCGTTTGTCAGCTTGAGAGCTGCGATGATGGAAGAAATTAAACCCTTGGCGAAGCTTACGAAGGGGTTAACTTCATCGGGTACGCTGATAAGGCTGAGAAGGCGGCTCGTTAAATCTGAAACGTTAACGTAACTACTGAACACATCATAAGCAACAGAGTGAGACGGCAGGCCCGGGTGGAAATGATAGAAAGGTATGCCCAGCGATTCGCATTCCTGAATTAATCCATCCTTCCATTCACGGTCATTTTTAGGGTCGAGAACTACCACGACATGCCCAAGATGTAACATGCTGGCACTTAAAAGACGCAACAGAACTGTTTTGCCGGTCCCGACATTTCCGGTAATGAGAGTATGTCCAAACCAATTATCTTCAGTAACGAAAATAGGGTTTCTTTTATCAACGCCAAACACAGCGTTATTGCCGCCCATTCTCCTCGCCAATGCATCGAAGTGGCGTGTAATAGGATTTAATGCAAAGGGGAGGGCAATTTCACGTAAATCGCTGGAGAGATTAGCGACCTGGTACGCTCTCTCTGCATGCTCAGGCCCCCATCTATAGCCATCACACAAATAAGTTCTGCGTTCAGGAAGGGATTTATTTTTTTCTTTAGCACTCTCTGCCTTCAGACGATATTTCCGATCATCAGAAAAGATTTCAGAATGGTTAATGGCACGCAGTGATATATTGGCGACAAACTGAAATTCTCGTTTGAAAATCCGCCAGTGTGCTTTGATATAAGGTATCGAAGACAGTATCCTGTAGATACCCAAAAGAATTAGCATTCCAGCAAGAACGTAAAGAATAGGTGCAATATTAAGTCCATCGGATTCATAGCCGGTATAAAGCATGAACAACGCAGCTAATATAAGAAAGGTTGAACTTCTTAATTCGAGCACTGGTCGGTATAGGTTTTCCTGAGCGTGCAGGTCTGTTCGTTTTGAGCGTGCCATGTGGTCTCCGTCCGTTATAGCTTCTGAAGTTGGTCAATAACAGTGGCGAAATTCAAGTTATACTGGTTTCCAGATGCCATGACTTCATTACAATCAAGTCTGAAAAATAGTTTAGTGAAGTTAGGATGTTTGGCCTTATAAAGTGGAACTCGCGTAAATAATTCACTTATTTTGTTCACATCCAAAGATAAACCTGCATTCCGATTAAAGATTGTTTGTGCGATAAAGATTCCCTCCCCATGAGTGAAAAGGTACTTTTTTAAAAGTTTTTCTTTATGTTTGCTGGACAAGATCGACACAAAAATCTCGTTCAAAGAAGATGCTATTTCAACATAATCAACGAAATCGACTTTAGCATCTGTCTGGAGTATTAATTCAAGTGTACTTGCGGGCACAGTTAACTCCTGACCATTATTCGCAACGGCAGAATTTTTAAGTGGCCTTTTTTGTCCATCTTTTGTGCTTTTTACTGTCGTATGGGTAGACCCACTTACCTTGGGTTTTTCCGCTTTTTCTGTTTTTCTGCGATCCACAGGTGTAACGTTCGGTGAAAAGAGCCGGGCCATATCAGCGGCGTAGCGATCAAATGGTGCTTCACCATTGCTAGTGTCAACATTTTCAAAAGGTGCTTCAACTGTCGAGGTCGACGTGTTCGTCTCAGTTTTCAAAACAACCGGATTTATTTGCTTGGTTAACTTCTTGGAGTCTCGACTGCTACGATCTTCTTTCTTGTCCAATTGCCTTGTTTCGGTCTTATGCTCCACCTCTTTAATTACTTGATGTGGTACGTCGTCTAATGGCGTGAATGGAACGCTGGAGTCATCATGCATAAAGCTTTCATCATAATCACTCTGATTGATATCGCTGAATTCATTAAAAAGAGACGTAAGATATTCCTCATTATCCGGTGGGATTTGAGGTTGATTCTCAGTAAAGCGCTCCTCTGGCAAGCTTAGAGGTTCTGACATTGTTATAAAACAATCTTCCGGCTCTGCGCCATGTTCAGGAACGGTGATTGTCTGATAGAGGTCATTATTCATCAGCGACTGAAGAGATGTTTCTGAAAAGTTACTTTTTGCAGAAATCTGAAAGCCCGCAGTTTCTATTCCAAGCGCTATTACCCGTTTGCCTTGGACATCAGGCACGATCCACTCAGGTTCAAGATTTCCAGTTCGATGACTGGTCGAAAAAAGAGCATTTTCAATAAGCCACTGTTCAACAAGGCCGGGTACGAGTTTTAAAAGTTCCGAAACGTAGGCGTAGGGTTGGCCATCAACCAGACATATGGTATTGCCTGGCAGTTCCGTAGTTTTCAGTAAAGTTTCAAGTTTCTGTAGAAGCTCATTTTTCTGGACATCAGAACTGTTGTACATCAGATCTAGAGCTGGGTTAGCAGTTTCTTCAATAACATCATCTTCATCAGCGTCAACGACAGTACCTGTTGCCGTTTGTTCATTGAAAGGCGGTAAGGAAAGCCCACTATTTTCTGCTACCGGTACATTCCGGTTCGATGAGATAGTGTCATCAATGGTGATGACATTATGTCTACCAGGCAAAGGTCTAAGGAATTCCGTCCTGATCCCTTTATCGTCAACAAGAACAAAGTCCCGACTTTCGTTAACAGTGAATATGCCAGGAATATTGTCAGGAAGCATGTAGGAATCAAAGAGTAAACCGACCCATTTAAGCTTAAGCAAATTGTATGTTTTTACATTCGCAATGCCTGTTTTGAAGAGAGCATGAACTTGCTCCTCGCTAAAATTACCGGGCATAAAGTAATGGACAATTCTGGTATCGCTGTAGGGTTCAACATAGCCCCTTCTTATCAAAGCATCAGTCAATGCGGCTTTACCATTCTGCTCTGCAGGGAAGTTAAAGTTCATTTCAGAAAACTCGCTCAACGCAAAGTCCAGAAATGCACTTTCGTTAAAATACACCTCACCACCGATGAAGATGATATGCATCGCATCACTATCATTATGGTTGTTAATTCCTAATGAGATGAATTTCTCTTTGACCGCTCGTATTGCCCTTGTAGCTGCATCAGCGGAACGGGTGCCAATAATAGGGTCACGGATGAGATTTAAATCTGTTCCTGTTGAGAAATGATCTGCACTGTGTACACATTGCGATAAATAATCTTTGGACCGCATAGGGTCTTGAAGAGTAATTAGCATCTTATCCAGAATTCGTTCTCGGTGAACCGAACCCAGAAATTCTAGACATACTGGGTTTATTATACGTTCGAGATAAAACCCTGATCTGACAGTGTGAAGATTAACGTGCCTTTTACGCCATATTATTTCATATGACGTGACGTTTTCAGAACGAGCCCAGTCCATTAAGCTTCGTTTAAGCGGATCCCATCGGGTCTTATTTGATGAGTCCATGCTTATAACGTCTACATCAAGTATTTTCCCAATGTCATGAACAAGCCCACAAATGAACGCTGCATATAAGTAAACCCTTCTTCGTCGGGCCTCTTCGTCCTGATACCCAATCGGCATCAATTCTTTATTGTAAGCATTAATCAAAGCATGGCGCCCAACGTCAATGCTGTGTGAAAGTAAACCACCAATACCGTTGTGGTGATGATTTTCAGATGCCGGTAAAAGATGGATCCATCGAATTAGTTCCATCACTGGCTTAAGTACGAGATTAGTGAATGAAGGCGCGGTCTCACCAATATCAGAATCAGGAATAGCCAGGCGCATCTGTATATCATAAAACTTGTCACGGTAGAGCGACAGAATCGCTCTTTCATTAAATACAGATATACCCTGTGGACGTGAAGGATATTCAATGAACTTCAGCACATCCTCGTCTGGCTTTTTAGGTATTGAATAAGCATCAAGAATTGACAATTCAGTTGAGTCTTTTTCATCTTCGTCATGATCGTATTCCCGACCGTCAGGAACAAAAATACCTTTTATCAGACGTGCGATCTTGCTGAAGCCCATAGAATTAATAACCTCTCGAATTAAGGGCGATTGATTTCTGCGTTGTAGTAATCCTGTACGGATTTATACAAACGGATTTTTTCGATGAAGATCTCCGGTATATAACGACCATTCTCTCTGTCCCGCTTAGAAACACTTAAAGTTTTGGCGATGGTGTCAACACATACGCGTGCATCAGCAAGAATATTTTTATGATACTGCTTAATATCAGATGCTTTGACTTCGCCGACTAGGTACAGCTTATGCATCTCAAGCATTAAATTGTTGAGAGTATTTAGATGGCGAATGAAGCGACCGGTATTCCCATTATTGAAGTGAATTTGTACTGGTTCAAATGTCTGTGGTGTGTAAATCAGGTTTTTAGTTATTTGCTCATCAAGTTGCTCTTTGAGCATAGTAATATGACGCGCAGAAGATTTCGCTAGCTCTTCGCGCTCAGTTAAAAGAACATCCAACCATTCTTCCAGTTTATCCACTAAATCTTTATCAGTGACCGGATTGATTGTTTTAAACAACGACGTGATTGCCATACTGACTTTTGTCAGTCTGCGAAGAATGTAATCCTTATCATCACGAAGAAAATTATTAAATTCCTGCGTGGATGGAATGATCTGAAGTTTAAGCATTCCCGGATCAGAACTGCTATCACGAGCAGCCGCAGGACGTCTTTTTGATGGGGCCTTAACAATCATATCAGACATTGTCATCCTCTCTGTTTTTCAGTTTTCTGAGCTTTCTTGATAGCTCAATATTATGTTTATGGAAATATTCAAGCGACTCTCGATAAAGGCAGAGTTTGCTTTCATATTCAGTAATTAAAAGCCATTCCCATTCCGCTGATTTTGGGAAGCAACTGATCGAATACAATCCTGCTTTTGTTGGTTGTACACGAATTCCGCGATGCATCGCGGCGACTCCTTTTAAACGCGATGCATAGTCATCCCAGTCGATAGTTAATTTTTTGGCATTGCCAATATGTGCTATTCGTGGTGCATAGCGACCAAGTTTTTCTGCACCTTGTTTTTGCTCATCTCTGGTTGAAATTATGGTTCTGTTACGCGCCTTCCAGACCGTCCAATAATTGTCGATCTCTCTTTTAGCTTCAGCAGCAATGCTATCAATACTCCTGGTGTTCTCAGCCTGATGCGCTTCGTACAACCTGATTAACAAATCTTTCATGCTCTCCTCCTGTATCTGAATACTCTACACGAAGGAAATCGCTCTTTAGGTCGGATAGGGAGGGTATTTTGGAAGACACCCAGACGTGTTTTGAGTAAATGTACAAAATAAGTTTAAAGAGTTTAAGCGCAGCGCCGATACCAGTTAGGACGTAGAGGGGATTGTGATCGTGGTAAGGTGGAATGGTGGCGTAATGAAAAGTTACTTTTCTACGTACCCTGTATTTCTTATAAAGTATGATTAATACTTGTAACACTTTTCCCTAAAAAGTTGAACATGGCAGATTTCTCCATGTTCAACTTTTTAGGGAAAAGTTGAACATGGCAGATTTCACCATGTTCAACTTTTCACCAAAAAGTTGAACATAAGCATCATGTCCATGTTCAACTTTTTGGCGAAAAGTTAAACATAAATCTTCATTTACATGTTCAACTTTTTTAGAAAAAGTCGAACATAAGGTATGTAAATTATGTGTGACTTTAATCTAAGAAGTGATACATAAACAGTGGACTGACCAGCTGCATTTGTTAAGTTTAGAGTACGTCTGGTAAAAAAGTGTTACATGTATTAGGATTGTTCTTAATCACCTGATCTGACTATTTGATTAGAAGTGTTACAGGACAGGGAGTTTGGAAAAGTTACTTTTAATCTAATCTTCTGCGGCTTCAAGTTATAGTTTTTCTCAGGCAAGGGTACTTTTACTCACATTAGGACAGGCTTGCTTATGCAATGCTAAAAGGAGGGAATGTAAAAGATGCTTTCTGATTCACAACACGTCTTATCCACGACACTAACTCGTGTTTTACAAGATGAAGTGTCGATAATTAGGTGTTTTCATAACCTGCTTGAATCCATGCCTTCGCAAGGTTCAGTTAATTACCAGGTTGGCCCTGCGTTATTAATGAAAAGGTTCTTTACAGCCGGATATAAGATCGCCACTGATGCTGCCTTTCGGGCCAGGACTCGACCGGGCAGCTTGCTAGTTCCCCGATTAAGAAATAAAGAAACGAGCTGGGAAAGGTTTTTTCAGGCTCTTACTCGTGAGGATATGAATCTTCTCCCTGATGGAGATGAAGATGACTTTATCAGTTCAACCTTCAATGAAGGTGATGAAGTCCAGCTAATCAGTGGTCGTATAGGCGATTATCGGCCGCAAAAAGTGATGCATTTACGTGAGCGGATGATGGATGCTCAGATAGATTATCTGATGGAACTGGTCTATGCGTCCCGGTTATTCCCGGAATTTATCTGCTTATATCTTGGGATTCGACGTGAAACTATTACATGCGTTCAAGAGTTAAGCGCTTCATCTTTAAAAATTCTAAAGGGTTGTGTACTATTTCCTCGTATCGTACATCTGCGGTCGATTGCATCTGAAGAACCGGGCGTTCCGGCCCGAAAAGTTTCTGCCTGGGCATATGAAATATTGGCTGATGTATCCTTAGGGTGCATGCGGGTAGAGATACTTGAACTGCTTAGATATGACGTGCAATTTGCCAATCATCGGCAGGACATTATTTCTAGTTTGAGCGACTTCATTCACGCGAGGGAAGAAATGAGGACAGAAAGTGAAATTTAACGAGGATAAAGCGAATCAGTTACTGCGCGCTTCTTTAACACAGTCTCAAGGTGCGAGTAGAAACACTAACCGGATCCTATATGGCAAAAATATTGCCAATGAACTGGAATATGAGCGCGAGAAAGGCGGTAAGCGTGGCGTACGCAACTGGTTAAAAAAAGGTGATAATAGACTTACAGCTACTATAATTGTTGACATTGCAATAAACTATTTCGATTTTGATCCAGTAAACGCTGAGACATCGCTTCAGAATCTCGATTTCAATAAGTTTGTAGCAATGCTTAACCATCTCGGTTATGACTCTTACAAGTTTCAGGTAAACAAAATTGTTGAGCTATTAATAGATCTCAAAAACCTGGATTTGGACTACTGTACGCGTTGTGAACGTCCATTTATACCTCATTTGGCACTTGAATGTTGTCCACGCTGTATGATCTCGTCATTCAACTCTGCTGTTTCAAGATACTCAGAAAGCGAGCTAGAATATAAATCAGCAAGGAATTATAATTCTAATTAATTTCAAATAGTTTACTATCGTTATTATATCTAAATAAATTTATTGAATTAATTCTCTGTGGACGTGCATACCTTATAAATCATTTATAACTGTTTTTATTTCCTTGTAACTTAATGTTATAAGCCTAGAATTTAGTAATTTGCTCTAAGTTACTTTTTTCACCAAGATTATAATTAACTGGCTATCTCGATATAGCTAGGGCTTAGCTATCGTCTATAAATCCTCCTGAATTCTTTCCACTATGATGTTCATTTCAAGTTCCTTTATTGCTTTCTAATATCTCCAGTAACTGATTCATGCCCTTTGTTTTGTATGGTTATTCTTGTTTTTGGACAGGACACTAACTATCGTGAATGCAACCTGCTGAGATACTTTGTTCCCTTTGAGCACTTTATAAAAGACAGACATAAATTGTGTACTGAACTTTTAACCTTGCTGTGGTTGAGATACTGCGATTTTATTTTCTGATCAAAAAGCACGGCTTTCAACTTTACTCCATCTTCTAACAGTTCTTAGCGCTATTTCATGTTTATGTTTTTTTGGTCATTTTCATGCTGAACTACAACACGATGAGCGTTTACATTGTTCAAACTGACCTCTGCATTTACTAGTAAATTGATAGCTAACTGAACCGGCTACGCTCATCAGCTGTGTCATCATATTTATACTCAATACAGGGGTAGTGTATGAAATACAGAACCAGTTTAACTGCCATCTCACTGCTGTTAGCTCTTTCCAGCCAAGTCTCCGGTGCAGACAATAATCATCAGCAAATGATCGACGGAACGCCGTTTACATCCGGGCAGACATTTAAGAAAGGTTTTTTCTGGTATGACGACCCGGCGAAATTAACAAAGAATGAGGAAGAGCCAGAAGAAACGCCACCAGCCGGACAAATGTCGAAAGAGCAGGAGTCAATTAAATTAGACTCCGCCTGGCTTAAAGCAAATATGCCAAAATTGCTGACAAACGCTATGGATAATCCGACTATGGAAAATCTGTCTCGTTACTACACCGCACAGCGATTAATGCTGGATCTCAGTACCCGTTTTTCTGACAAGTCTAAAGACTATTTCTTAAAGAATCCGATGATGTCTGAGAAGCGGCGTCAGCCTGTTGAAAAGGTTGCACTCGATGCTCATCGCACTGTTGTTGAACAAAATCAGCAGCAGGTGATGAAAGACATTTTTTCAAAAGCTGGACTCTTTTTCTTCTTTCAAAGCACATGTCAGTTCTGCCATGAAGAGAGTCAGATCCTCTCCTTTATGCAAAAGGCGTATTCGGTAGAAGTGATGCCAATCAGTATTGATGGTTACCCATTACGTAATGGGCTTTTCCCTGATTTCAGTACCCCGAATATGGATATTATCGAGCAATTTAAAATCCGAGAAGTCCCCACAATATATCTGGTTTCAAAGGATGGTCTTTCTGCTCAACGTATTAGTGAGGGGATGATATCTGCAGAGGAGTTGCGAAACACAATCATCCTGGCTGCTAAAGGTATCAACCTCATTGATGATGCATCGTTTCAGTCCACGCTCGATGTTAAGCGTCAGTACACAATTGGTGATGACGGGGTTCTTAGTGTCGATAAAAAGGAATTCGACTCTGACCCCTACCTCCTGCAGCGGGTTATGGATGAAAAACTGGAAGGTTACGCAATGCCTACAGCAGATCCTTTACATCTGATTTCAGCCGGTGGGCAGACCGGAGGACAATATGCGCAGTAATTTCACTTCTCGTCTGCGAAAAAAGTTACTTTGCCAGATCGTCATGCTTTCGTTAGGTGTCAGTTTTAATGCGCATTCAGATAACGCTATGCGGAATATCTTCAACGGCATGCGTGCAAAAACTGATGCCCAGACCTTCGAGACCGCCACACGTGTAGGCGCGGTTGGGGGGTCTTTTTCTTACCGGCAGGTGAACGTCAACACCAACCTTGTTTCGATGTCTTTTCCAAAAGCGTCTGTTGGGTGCAATGGTATCGACGTGTTTCTGGGTTCATTCAGTATGATTAACGGCGACCAGTTGGTTCAGGTAGGACGAGGTATAGCTCAGGGCGCGGCAATTTACGCCTTTAACATAGCCGTATCCGCAATATGTGCCGACTGTGCAGCTACGATTAACGATATTCAAAACAAGCTTCAGGCACTCAATAAATTTGCGAAAGACAGCTGTAATGCAACGTATTCATTTTTAGCCGAAGCAAAAGCACCGGATCAATTCGCTAATAGTGTAGGAAGTGGACCTGCATCGGTCCTCAACGCAGTTAACGGGTTAATCCCGGACTTTGGTTCATCACAAAACAGCAGCCCATCTAAGATGACCAGTCAGGCAAAAACTAAGAACCCACAAGAGTTTGCTGAAAAGTTCAGCGGTAACCTGATGTATATGGGCTTTATGAGCATAGACAATGGGACAATGGATATTGGTGGGGCAACAGAATTATCAGGCTACCGTCTGGCGGAACAGTTGATGTCACTGGTCGGCACAATCATTGTCGACTGGGATCCGAAAGGGGAGAACGCGGGCTCGGAAGTACGCCCTTCGACGATGACTGTAAGCGATTATATATTTGGGTCGTCCACTGGAAGGCCAGTCAAATTGCTTAAGTGTGCTCCTGCTCCTGACCCCTCATCCGCCCGTAAAGCACAATGCCTGAAAATGGTTGAAGTAACGGATTCTAATTTTAAGGGGCTACAGTCTGAGATACAGGATCTGTTGTTGCAAGTACAAACCAAGGTTCTGTCGAACGTGGCGGTTACGGATGAAGAATTAAGAACAATAAACTTAATTGGACTTTCCAACATTCTGCCAACATTGACAACACTGCGAGCCGCGGAAGGATATCAGTACATCCAGGATATCAGTACGTATGCCTCGACCATGCTGGTCATCAATATGCTTCGTCAGGTCACGGCAAAACTCTCGCTTATGACCGCATCCAATGACGCAATGCAACCGTACAGCGATCAAATTAATCGCATCAGCGACAAGTTGAGCGAACAGTCTCAGCGTGCTTATGAGATTTCAAAGGACCAATCCTCATCATCAAAAGGGCTGATTGGATACTGGGATAACGCACTCATTAAGGCAAGAATCAACCTTGATAGCGGGCTGGGTAGATGAGGACTGAGGATGGACTTTAATATTTATACACTCGGTGACATCGAGTATGTCTGGTCGGCTTTTAATGGTATAGCGCTTATTTTCTCGCAATATAAGGGTGTGAGAGAATTCATGACGACAGCAGCCGTTTTGGCTGGATTACACCTGTTCTACAAATCTATTTTATGGATACAAAATCCTTTAAAGAATGAACTCCCGGTGTTTAACTTCATCATCGGATTAATTCTTTTTTCTTTAGGCGTAACGCGGGTCGATGTCACTCTTGAATCGATTAAAACTGGTGAAGTCAGGATGGTTGATGACGTCCCTATTTTCATAGCGGCAACGGCATCACTCACTACTAATTTATCCCAGGGATTATTGAGGGACTACAAGACAGCATTTGATCCGTTGTCTCCACCTGATCTGTCTTCAACAACGCTGGATGATGATCTGACACTTGGTCCAATGACCAAATTTGTCAAATTCATGCAGTGGGGGGGAGACTCGCAGGGTTACTGCAGCCAGTTTCCTTCTCCGGTATCTTCAATCGGCAATTTGAACTTATGTCTGAGCATCCAGTCGGTTGCGGTTAACTGCCTAAAATCCTCTCAGAACTCATCGGTGTCCATACCCAGCAAGGAAAATATTTTTAATGACATATTCTCAGCTGACTTGAGTGACAGCCTGACCAAAATTAAGAGCGCTGTTAAAACAGGGAATGCTAACGCTTCAGCCAGGCTAATTGGAACTAACGGGAGTGTTTCCAGGCGATGCCAGGATGTCTGGGACGATATCGAAAGTTCCATTCTCCGTCCTGAGTCAAAGAAAATAATGGAGACGATAGGGCAGGTTAACGGGATCCTCAGCCCAGAAGAAGCGGCCGGTACCGGAAACGAAGCAGGGTTTGCCAGTGCGATGAAAGCCGCCAATGGCCTGTATAGCAAATCGCTTATGGCGCACGAGGCTATGATGAGTCAGTACGTGATGCGAAACCTCGCGGCTGGAGCAGAGAGCTATAAATCTGCTCTGGGGGTCAGTGCTGACATGGAACTATTTGAAGCCTCAATGAAGCGTACAAACAGCATGTCCGCTCAGGGGCAGCTCTGGCTCCAGCTCTCCGGGGCAGCAATCGCCTTCCTTGAAATGTTTGCCTATATGGTTGCACCGTTTTCGTTGTTAATGCTTATCGCGCTGGGTGGTAATGGTATTTCCGCCGCTGCAAAATATCTTCAGCTGGTTGTATTTGTGAACATGTGGCCAATCACCGCCGTGATGGTTAACGCATACATCAAAAAGGTACTTTCTGCAGATCTGGATACATGGACCACATTGAATGCGAGCCACAGCGCTGTATCGTGGAGCGGTCTTCCCGCGCTGGCAGAAACGTACAGCTCTTACCTGTCCGTGGCTTCGGCGCTGTACGCGATGATCCCTGTGTTGACTTTATTCATAATGACCCAGAGCATTCACCCAATGATGTCTGCAGCGAAAGGCGTTATGCCGGATGCCCCGGTCAACAGTTCGCATATGACCCCTCAGGTCTGGTCGGCTCCTGATTCTGGTAAAAGTAGCTTTGGTGATCGCCAAAACACTGCCAACATTTCGATGGGGCAAGGATTTGCGAATGGCGGCTTTAATGACTCTAATCTAACATCGCTTGGTACCTGGAGTATGTCCACTGATAATGGTTCGAGTTTTGGTCAGGGCGCCCAAAGAGCCAGATCCAATCTTCAGAGCAGCCAGGAAACATTCAATCAGGCTTTCAATCGTGCAAACGAGACACTTGTTTCGGGTAGCCATAACCAGCAATTCTCACAATCTGCCCAGTCACTTCTTAAAATGGCGGAGCAGTTTGCTGCTAATCATTCTGATGGTTTAGCAAAGCAATTAGGGATAACCAAAGAGCAAGCGGCCAGTGTTGCGAAGGCCTTTATTGTTAATGGGGGACTGAAAGGCGGATTGTCCGGGAACATGTCTGGTGACGCTGGAAATGCTGAGGGCGAAAAAGGGGCTTCTGCCAAAGGCGGAGCCAAGTCTACTGCCGGTATAGCGTTTGGAGTACAAGGATCGAACACTTCAAGTAATGGCGAAAGTGAGAAAATTTCTAATGCTCTGCAGTCGGCGTTAAAGGAAGAGCTGACTACGAACACAAGCTTTGGCCAGGATTTAAGTAAAAGCGTTACATCATTACAATCATCGTCAGCTAGTGAAGCGGCGAGCGTCAAAGAAAGCTTTGCTCAAGTTCAGCAGGCTTCGCAGTCTCTGCTTAGCAGTGCAAATCAATCTGTATCTGAAGACGCAAAAGTTAACGGTTCTACAGGTTCTCAGCTTTCGCAGAAAATTAACTTGGATCAGGTCCGTGACACTATGGGTGACGTAACTGACGAGAGAGTGCGTAGCTTTGCCCGTGCCAGTGGGCTTGATGAAAATGCGTTCATGGATAAATACAAAAGTCACTACGAAACATATAGTGGCAGCAATGCAATGGATGACGGGTTTAACCGCCGTAGTGCGCTTCTCGCAGCTGTGAGAGATGAAGGTACCGAGAAAATTGCACTGCAACCGGGTGAAACAGTCGAAAGCAACAAAAAAGATCTTCATGACACGTCCTCGATGCTTAAAAATCTGGAAAGCATGTTTGGTGCTAATCAACAGCAACTGGATCCTGCAATTCGCCAGCTCGATAAGTTGTCAGGGGACAAAAATGCTGAGTGGATTACTCAAACAGGGGATCGCCTGCAAAATGCAGATACAGGCCATGTAGCGAGCGCAGGACAAATTCAGGGAGCAGGTGCTAACGTTGTGGCAAAATCTCAGAATCAGGTTGCTGGTTTTACCCAACAAGCTGGTCAGCGGCCTACGAGCGAGGTCGCTGGGATAAACGTCGACAATCTAAATCCGCAAAATGGGGCGATTGCTGTTGGGTCTCAAGCTGAGAGAAATGCTGCAAATGTTGGCTCCGAAAGCGAAAGACGAGCGATGCAGATCCAGAGAGAAAGTGCGGTTCCAATGACTACAGCTGATGTGCAAAGGTTACAAGCGGAAGGTGGTGATGCACGTAAAACGGCGGATTTCTTCAAACCGCCTTCAGCCATAATTGCCCAGCAAACCACAGCTGGTTCCGTGGTCGCAGCTCAAAACTCGTTGCATACCGCAAGAACTGTTCAGGATGCAGACTCATATGTAAATAAAACTATGAGTAATGACAAATTAACTCCGGAAGAGAAGAAAAGAGATCTACTGGAACAAATGGTATTTACTAATCAGGTAGCACGAAATACTGGCGACGAAAATCCATCCCTTAAACAAGCTGCTAACGAAAATGTTGAAACTCTTCGACAGCAGCTCAGGGGCATGGGTGTTTCATTAAGCAGGGATGAGATTAATAACATGTCTCACACAGCCAGTAGGTATAACAACGGTAATACAACGCTCTCTGACCTTTCGAGAGCTGCGATCCCTGATTCCAGCGACTCTCTCACGAACAGCTATGCTCCTCCTACACTGGGGAATGGACTGCCGCTGCATCGGCCGAATCCGACGTCTTTCGATGAAGCTGCAGGCAAACAACTTAATGAAAGAAATGAAGATATTACAGGGCTGAAGGGTAAGGTTGTTGATTCAGTATTTGGCGTTGGACAAGAAAACGGATTGACCGGCACAGGTAATAAGCTTCGGGATCTCGGTATTATTGAACCAACGTCGAATCAGTCCACCGGTTCGCTTAGTGTGGGCGCTGTTTCGTCCTCAGTACCCATGAACGTTGGAAACATGGTTCGACTGGACAATCAGATAGATATAGCGAATAAAGATATGGGGCTGACCTCAGATGCGGCGACCCCGTATTACAACCAACGCGATCTACTTGCACGAAACATTGACCAGGTTCTTACCGATGCACCAGAGTTCGGGAAAGATGTCGCTGAAAAATTCCATGTCTTCTACGGCAAACTTGATAAAGGTATGTCGGACTCTGATGTTATGGAAAAGACTCGTGAGTGGCTTGATGAAAACAGGAAAAACTAGCCTCATATACATTTAAGCAAAAGCCGCGAGAATTAAAGCTCGCGGCTTTTTTTATGCCGGATTGTAGCTTTTAACTACAAATAGCAGGTGGGGTAATCCTCTTGTTAAGGGGAGCCAGTATCTTTATTCAGCGCGTCGTCAAGGATGGTCTGGGGGTCACGTTCTCCACCAGATGACCATTATAATTTGGGACTGGTGCAGCCCACGTATTGAGCTCATGCATACCGTTTCGCATTTGAATGCGGCGGTTATAGCGTTCCATAAATTTGAAAATGTACCGTGCCCGCACTTTGGGTGTTCTACTGTTATAATCTGCCACCCCTTCAAACACATTGCCGTTCCGGTCGACGATTTTACGGTAAAGCCACCATGTACCAACCCAGAAACTTGCACAAGCGTCATAGGCAAGTACCTTCCAGGTAACTGCCGGGAAATGCTTTTTAATTTCGTTCAGGTTGCTGGAATTGATCTGCATCGGCCCAATATCATATGAACCGTTTTTATTTTTTATGAACGATCCGACTTTACCGCCCTCATTGTCATAGAGGGTAAATGTTATCTCAGGGTCGATGCCGAAATAGCGCGAGGCATCCGTAAGACATTGAGTACGGATTTCCGTTGGTACCGGGATAGGTTCAGGGCTGTCATATGGTGGTATAAACACGGAAGCACTCCTGTTTAATGATATCTGTCTATTGTCCACTATTTCAACGGTTCCACCGGCCGCAATACTGTGTAATTTTGGCGCTAAACGAACTTTGTTTAGCATAATGACTTGTTAAGATATTCCCGCCCCCAAATGGAGATCTTAATGAGACTGAAACTGACGCGCTCTATTACAGCATTGAGCATGATTTTACTGGCAGGCACTCACGTGGCACAGGCCGGTGAATCCGGACTTTCTGAGCCGGTCTTACAGAAGCTCAAAAATGTGGGATTGTCTATTCAACATACAGAGCCTTCGCCGGTACCGGGTATTTACACTGTGGTATCACAGGAGGGAGTGAGTTACGTCGACAGCTCCGGGGAATATATTTTTACCGGCAGTTTGTTCCGGGTTAATGGTAAAGAAATTGAAAACACCACTGAGCAGGCCGTGCTGCAGGGCGTGAGCAATTTTGCCAATTCAACGAAGACGATCACCTACAAAGCAGCAAACGAAAAATATGTCGTTGGTATTTTTACCGATATTACCTGCGGCTACTGCCAGAAACTGCATAAAGATATTAACGAGTACCTGCAGGCCGGGATCACCATCAAATTCCTGGCGTTTCCTCGGGCCGGTACTAATTCCATCGTGGCGAGCAACATGGCCAAAATCTGGTGCGATACCGATCCGAAGAAAGCTCTGACCGTTGCCATGGAGACCAATAACGTGCCGGAAGGGCGCCCGACCGCGGAGTGCCAGGACATAATCAAGTCACACTACCAGGTAGCCTCGACTATTCCTTTAAAGGGTACGCCGACAATCGTGACACTGACAGGAAAACCAAAGCTGATCTCCGGCTGGGTCAGCCCGGATGATCTGCTTAAAGCATTACGTGAATAATCGTTCTGTCCACCAACTGAAAGGTACTTTATGAAAAAAGTGATTTTAAGCGCGGTCCTGTTGTTCAGTATTAGCACGCATCCGCTGCTGGCCGCGCACTGTCAGGACAGAATTTGCCCTGTGGTGCCGGTTAAAATAGGTGAAGGATTGCAGACGGGAGACAATACCCGGGGGGAGACGGCTAAAAACTCAATGAGCGAGGTGTTCAAAAAAATGGAGCTTATGGAGAAGCGGCCTGTTCGTATCGATAATGAGAGCACGCATAAGGGACCTTCCAGCAGTACAGGGCATGTATCCGATGATTTGGCACCAGTCCGGCGCTATATGCCATTGCGTCCGGAGCTCGTTCAGTCGCCCATGTTTTCTGCTAAATACAGTGGCAACGAGCGCATAGCGTGAATGAGGCATAACAAAGCGGGGTGGTTGGATGAAAAGAATCATTTTCCCATGGTGGCACTTATCGGGGATCCCGGCCAGCCGGTACCTGACAAACCCACTCATCAGGATCGTCTTTAAGGGGCAGGAAAGACGTCAGCAAATCTATTTTGCATTCTGGCTTTGTTGGCTTGCTGCCGTGCCCCTTAACGCCATGTTGATTCGGTTGCAGGGGAATTTGTTTATGGCAGATGTAGTGCTGGAAGCTATTTTGCTGGTGCTTATCCTCCCCGGCCTGCACCGAATGCATAGCGAAAAAACAATTTCGCTGAATGCCTGTCAAATGTTGATGCAGTCATCACAGGTCGGCAACGAGGAGAAAGAGCAGTTGGCAAGTTTGTTCAGAATTAAAACCGGGACCATCACGTATGGTGATCTCTACCGCCTCCATGATTTCAACCGGTAGACCCGGACTACATCCTGATCATTTAGGGGGTACAACGGAGAGATAGTTACCGGACCGCAGCGGCTCGTTGAGATCACTCAGCACTGCATCAATCATGGCGCTGTAAGCCACCGAGTCTGATACCAGTTTTGTATCGCTGTGCATCGACATACTGAGCATTTCTCGTGCCGGGTCCCCCCCGGTATGAATGCTCAGTTCCATCTGACGTGAATAGTTAGTTTGGCTGACTACATTCATGCCCACAATGCCTTCTACCGGTGCGTAGTGATACTCCGTCATTTTCTTTCCGTCTGCTGTTTTTACCGTTTTCGTCGAGTCGATAACATAGTCGACGACCCCTGTTACCGGTTCGGTCCGATAATCCACCGTGGCACGTGTTTCGTGGTAACGGAATGTCAGGTTGTAGTCAGCTGGCTGCGGCGAAACGATAAACCCGTTTTTGGTCAGAGAAGCGCCGATCCGGGCGGCATACAGCCGTGACGGTAACGACGTATCCTGGGCGGTGACTGAAATGCGTTTACCCGCGGCCGGACGAGGTAACATATCAAATGAATGGACCACGGTACTAAAATGGTACCCGCAGCCGGTGAGCAGGAACGATGAGGCCAGCAGCAGATGTTTCAAAGACATTCGTATAACCTCGATAGGTAAAGGGGTAACTCATGAAGAGAGAGCTACCCATTATAATTTATCGATAGCGTGGGTTAAGAGCTGCAAACGCGCGAAAGAAAAATAACAGGTATATGCAATTCTTTAGGCATAAGGCTCAACCTTTATCGTTGGATGTTGCTACGCCTGAAAAAATTCAGTCGTACCTTAATTATCAGAAAATGAAGCGTGTATCCGACCTGGAATGATAAGTCATCTCTTTATAATGGACATAGACAGAAACTTCAGTAACTTTTAATTTAAAGGGAAAATGATGGCAAAATATCACCAGCTGAAATTACTTGCAGCGATGGTTACTTCCGCAAGTGTGGTTTGCGCGACTGGTATCTTTATCTACTCACAATACATTCAGAAAGCTTACGTCCCTGAGTCTGAGATAGGGAAAATTGCGGCCCAGTACCTGATTAAAAATCCTGAAAACCTGTTAAAGGCGGGTGAAGCCCTTGAAAGCCAGACGGAAAACACTAAGGTAGATCGTCTTATTCCTTTTGCTCCGGCACTGTTAGACACGTCCGTGACGCCGAACTACGGACCTGACGATGCAGACGTTGCCGTTATCGAGTTCTTCGATTACTTATGCCATTACTGCCAGCAGGTGGCGCCGGTTGTGGACCAGGCAATCCGGGAGGAAAAAGGTGTAAAATATTACTTTAAAGAGTATCCAATTTTTGCCGGGTCAAAACCTGTATCCGGGCAGTCAGCCGCTACCGGTCTTCTCATTTTCGACACCTATAATGGTGAGGCATACCTCAAATATCATAATAACCTCATGGCCATGACTGGTTCATATGGCCGTGCTCAGCGTGAGTTTAAAGATAGCGATCTTCACGACCTGGTTGTAAAAAGCGGCTTTACATCAGAACTGACTAAAGAACAGCGCTTGAAATATGAGCAGGTCATTTCTGCAAACATGCAACTGGGCGAACAAATGGGCATCACCGGCACGCCTGGCTTTATCGTGATGAATAAAAAGAATCCGACCGGGGCGACAACAACACTGATCCCGGGGGCAACAGATATTGGCCGGTTAAAGGCGGCTATCCAGAAGGCTCGCGGTATTTAAGCTTAAGACAGAGGCACTGAAAAAGGAATGACCAAAGTGCCTCCACATCATCACTGAGAGCTTACTTAAACTTGATCTGGATATTTCACGTCTAGTAGTTGTAAATAATTTCAGTAAACTTGAACTCAAAACAAATTAAATATTTTAGAACGGAGATAACTTTGTCTAAATATATCTTTAACAAAGCTGTGATAACGCTTGTGATCGCAGTGGCGATTGTATTATTTGGCTTTAAATCTTACGAAAAAGGGCAATGGGCAAACTCTGAGACGTACCCAGAATTAATCACTAAAAATATTTACATAGAGCAGGCGAAAGAAAACATGCCCAAAAATGAACTGATTTCCCATTTTGAGGCTATTTGTGGTCACTTTGATAAGCAAATTTCAGTGGTTGAAAAAATTAACGGGACTTTCGTTCGTTGCGGGCAGAGCTGGTTGTCAGGGGTATATGCTGTCAAGTTTAAGGAAAGTAATTCGGTGCAGTGAAAAGGGGAAGAGAAGTGATTTTTAGGACACAGGGTCTTATGCCCTGTGACAACACAGTCTGGCAAAGTAACTTTTCTACACTCAACTAATTCAAGCTGGAGCCATAATGAATAAATATTGTGCAGACCCTGACACGATCATTCTGGATTTAAATACAAAGTATCCGATCTTTGGCGAAATTGAAGTATATCTCGGTGGAGTTGGGCGGATTTACCTCGAAGATGACACTGTACAGTTTGTGGATGAAGAAGGAAATATTTTTAGTCCCCGCCTATCAGAAGAAGATTTGGCGAAGTTCTGTGAAGCCAATCTCAGCCAGTATGAAGCTTTTCACGATGCAAACGAGAATCTTTTTGATGAGGGGCAGAGACCTCAGATGACGCCTTTCTGGCCATAGTATGTTTAAAATGGTTAGCCTAGGCTGAAACCCTCACAAGTTGTTTCTCATGGGGCTGAACGTTTTAATTCCCATATTCGTTTTTATACAACGAGTTAAGAAAAAACTTCAGCCCTAATCTTGAATGAAGCGTTCATTATAACGATACTGTATGCATATACAGTGCTGTTGAATGATACGATTCTCCTGTCATACCGAACCGTCAGTCATCGGCCTATTATCACACAGGACTTATAAGGACTTGACACACAATGGCCAGATTCAGCGCATTTGAGAACCCAGCGCAAGATTTTATAACAAGCCGCATCGATCTAAATGACCTGTTGGCGCCCAATCAGAACAGCATTTACTACTTCAAAGCTGCTGGCGAATGCATGATAGAAGGGGGAATCAGTGAGGGCGATTTGCTGGTGGTTGATAGTTCTCTTAATCCTGAACACGGCTGCATAGTCATCGCTGTGGTAGAGGCAGAGTTTATTGTGAGACAGCTGCAGCTTCATCCTGTGGTTCAGCTTACCCCCCTGAACATGAAGTTCAAACCTACGATCTTTGCCAATGAAGACACTCTCGATATCTTCGGCGTCGTAACCTTCATCATAAAATCGGCAAACTAATATGTACGCTCTTGTAGATGTAAATAATTTTTTTGCTAGTGTTGAACAGATTTTTGCACCTGAATATAAAAATCGCCCTTTGGTTGTTTTAAGTGCCAACGACGCGTCTGTAATAGCAAGAAGTGCTGATGCTAAAAAATTAGGTATAAAAATGGGCGATCCTCTTTTCAAGTTTAAGGATTTTTTTACTCAACATGGCGTCATTTTAAAAAGCTCAAATTTTGAATTGTACGCTGACATGAGCCTGCGGGTAATGAACATACTTGAACGGATCAGCCCACGTTCTTATGTGGGGTCAATCGATGAATGTTATTTAGACGTAACTGGTGTCAGAAATTGCCGGAGCCTGGATGATTTTGGACGGGAAATCCGCGCAACAATACTTCAGCATACACGATTAACAGTATCCGTAGGTTTCGCTCAGAGCGCTACTTTATGCAAAATCGCTACTCTGGCAGCAAAAAAATGGAGTAAAACTGGTGGGGTTTTGGATTTGTCGAATATCGATCGGCAGCGAAAGCTAATGGCTTTGCTACCAGTTGAAGATGTATGGGGAATAGGTCCACGGCTCAGTAAAAAGCTTACGACTATGGGTGTCAGAACAGCACTGCAGCTGGCGGGGCTGGATATACGTTTTGTCCGTAAAAATTTTGGTGTAACAGTCGAACGAACAGTCAGGGAGCTGCGGGGAGAGCCTTGTTTTGAATTTGATGAATTGCCACCAGCCAAGCAAGAGATTGTTCGTTCACGCTCATTCGGTGAAAGGATCACTGAGTACGATCAGATGCGTCAGGCTATCTGCTCATATGCTTCAACGGCCGCTGAACGGCTGCGGGAGGAGCATCAATATTGCCGATTCGTGTCAGCGTTTGTTAAAACTTCGCCCTTTGCTACTAATGAGCCGTATTACGCGAACAGTGCTTCGGTAAAGCTTCTTACACCCACCCAGGACAGCCGTGACATCATTAATGCTGCAGCGAGGTGTCTGGATGCTGTGTGGAAGGAAGGACATCGTTATCAGAAGGCCGGAGTTATGTTGGGTGATTTCTTCAGCAAGGGCGTAGCACAGCTCAATCTCTTTGATGATAACGCGCCAAAGGAGAATAGTGCCGCGCTGATGAAGGTGCTCGATCATCTCAATGCGAAGGAAGGTCGTGGGACCTTGTTTTTTGCAGGCCAAGGGATTCAGCCGACCTGGCAGATGAAACGCGAACTTCTCTCGCCGCGTTACACAACGAGATTTTCCGATCTACCAGTGGCCAGGTAATGTTGCCGTTAGGTGCTACTTTAAATTCTACTCATTTATTCTCTTCGAGCTTGTTCATGACATCAAGGCTTTTCTTGTATTGCTCATAGTTGTCGCCATATTTACGGCGAGCATTGTTATCATTTATTCTTTCGAGTATTTCATCGCGGTGTTCGTTCCAGTATTCTTCATTGTTCTTCTTTTTAACGGCTGCGCCTTCGCCCTGAGCATAAATCTTATTCTTGTTACTTATGCATGACCTACATTTACTTTTCAGTCCGAATTTGCCTTTGATTTCTTTTCCGAAGTCATCATATGGCTTAACCAGTTTGCAGCCTTTGCATTGCTTAAATCCTGGTGGTAGTTCATCACTTTTCATACAAATATCCTTTCGGTGTAGAACAGGGCATTAGCCATGCAGGTTTGTGAAATTGATGAGTATTGTACAGGTTCAGCGAATAAAAATCGACTACTGAAAACGAATCTTACATAATGCGCGTTATACGCACTTATAAATCAATGGGTTACGCTTGTGACGGCTTCGACTTACGCACTTAGTCATGAATTATTCCTTACTGAATATCGCTAGCTATTGAGAAATGCCTAAGAGCATCCCAAACACTTACGAAAGCATACCTCATACAAAAAAACGAGTGGGTTATTTTGTGTTCCATAATGGCCAATGGTGGTTGGTAAATGAAGGAATCCCAGGTCTCATGTCACTACCAGATAAACGACAAATTGCTGTTGGGGAAAAGTTAGAACTTAAGAACAATGCTCAGTTTATTTTATCAAGGGAAGATGGCGGCAGGCTGGTTGTCGATCAGTTATTAGAGAATTAGGGATGTTCTAATCAAATAAAAACATCCAGACAGTAAAGTTTGGGTCTTACACGGGAGCTATAATATTTACTCTTAATTACAGCTCCCCGTGTCTGTTTTTATAATTAGTCCTGCACATCGCCTTTTAAAGTATGCAGCAATTCGCTAAAATGCTGTGCTCGATGGTAAATCTCATGCTTGTCGTCTATTCCGCCTGCCAACATAATTTGATCAAATGATGAGCAGGTGTTTAATATCTTAAGGTCATCTATGATACATTTAGTAACCAATTTTGATTCATCGTCGTCAGGGTGGTCAGAAAGTATAGACAGGGTATGGCAGACAGCTTGCAATGAATGAATATATACCTCTAAGATATTCAGATATCCACACTGCTTATTACCATGTTCATCGCTCTGCTCTTTCTGCCATGATTTTGACATCCTTTCGATCTCTACGAGCGTTAAGATGTGTCTGTTAATTATGTAGTTTATCCCGCGGTATCGTTGTCCTGTAAAAATACGGTTATGAAAATTCGTTCTTACAAGCTGTTTATAGTTTGTTTTAATTAGTTCATCCACTAATGACTGGTTCCGATGTGTTTCAAGACGAAGCTGGAATAGCACGTAACCGGTTAGACAGATAATAGCAATACTCATATAAAACATAGTGTTATCCTCTTATACAAGAATGTATTTAATTATTAGTTAGCCTGTTAAAATTCAAGTATATTTCTGTACTTTGAATCTATATCGCCGCTCGGCTTTTAGGCAGGCATTAAGAATTAGCTCGTAGTCAGGATAACTCTGAGGTAAAGCCTCCCCTACGTTACTCATCAAAATCTGCTGATCTGCATATTGTGCTATTTGAAAATCATATTCATGCTCGTTAACTTTTACGGTGCATAGGCACACAATCTCTTGTGTCACAGGATCCACGACACGCTGTTGTAGAATTGCCATGGCTTTTTTTGAAACCGTTGGACTTTGTCGGTCACCATACTCTGGTGGTTGCCATTGTTGGCCATTTTCATATTGGTAGGCTTCCACGGGAGGAAGATCAGAATAAGTTCTGTGGTTCGGCTGCGCCACTAACCTCCATATGGCATGACTGCCAGCTGCGGAAAGGTAATGTCGTGCCCAGGTAAGTAAGGATTCACCTGAGGCTTGCGGCTGTGCTCTAAATTTTTCAACGAGGGCTGCTGTATCAATGACGGCGACATAGCATTTATCGGCCATCGAGGCTTGGCCATCACATAACAAATGGGAACTGAAGATCACCCCCATCCTGAAGCCTTTCGAGCTTATCCATGTAAGGTCTACAGCGAGCCCATTAACATTCGAGTCACGTTGAAAGTTCGTGCCCTTACGTGTGTTGATTTTGTCCGGAGCCAGCATAAGTCCATTGCTGGTTACTGGTTTCACATAAAGGTTCTCACCCGCCATAAGCATCTCTTCGACAATAACCTGTATCTGGCTGGCTTCAGGTGCTGAAGGGGCTTTAGAACAAGGCGAATATTGATGAATAAAACCTGAGCCCGAGCGCATAAAAACATCACCGGAACAGAATGGACATATGAGCTTCACCATGCCGGTCAAGGTTTCGTTACCGTCTGTTAGATTTCCGTTTTCATTCCGGGCAAGCCAGAGCATCCCTTTATCATCAAGCACGCTGAACTCCTCTGGCTTTAGTGAGACTTACGCCACTGGAAGGGTTCAATCGGCCCTTTGTCTCGCCACAAGCCGACCGCAGTGTTTCTCGCAGTATTTTCCATAGCAGCATATTCAGGAACCGTGGCGGTACCTTTATAGCGATACGCCCACGCGTAACCGGCTGCGACCATTCTTGCGTTAATGTCTTTCCCTTTCAGCCAGAGTGTACCGAGAAGGCGACCATATTTGTCATGTTTGTCACCGGTCACTGAGACTGTTTTAGATGCTACAGCCTCAATCAGGTATTTCTTCGATTGCTGTCCCCAGGGCTGGTCTTTTTCTGGCGCATCAATTCCGTTTAAGCGCACCCGAACATTGGTATTATCCTGACGCAGTATCTGAACAGTATCGCCGTCAAGAATATTGACTACCTTTCCCTCAAAGCTGTCAGCTGACGCGATAAAAGGCGATATGTAAATTGAGGAGGCAAGCAGAATTTTCTTAAGCATGGCACGATCCGTTAGGTTGTATTTCGCTTCTTCATCACATCAAAACTAACATGAGCGCCGCACAATACAGGACCGTTTAGCAGCATAATTCCGTGGATTACGGACATTTGTATAATTCGGCTTTTGAGTGAAGTAGATTGAACTTTGTCTTTGACAGTTCGAAATCTAATGGCACTTTTCCCACCCTTAGCAGACTTGAGTCTTGACCAGCCCTGGAACCACCATACCATTCGTGACAGACGGTATAGGTTCCCACCTTTAGCAATTCGGACAGTAAGCCAGAGCCCGATGCCGCAGGTGCATTCATGACAAACGGCACACCTCCCCACCATTAGTAATTCATTAAGCTTTTGCGGTCTTTACTACGGGGACTAGATGAATCAGTTCAGAGAGAAAAGTAACTTTCATCCAGATCATCACTGACAGATCGAAAGTGATAAACAGCATAGTGGTCCTTTTTTCACATCCTGCAAAATATTGATATTTACCTCCTATCCAAGCCGGATACACAGAATCAGAGTGATAGCATTGGTATACACCCGTAATAGGAGGTATGTATGATCTCATCAATCAAAAAAGCTTTAGGCCGTATTTTTGTAGATAAAATTGAGCAATCTACAACTAATTCTGACCCAATTAGTGATCTAAAAACCTCAGGGCTATGGCGTAGCGTTCCATCTCAACACGTTGTTCTGATGCTGGACTTCGATGGCGTTTTGCATCCGTGCATGTCTGAAACCTTTGAAAAAATGCATTTTCTTGATGAAATACTTTCGGCGTGCCCACATCTGTACATTGTCATATCCAGTTCATGGAGAACAAGCGGAACAAGGACCTATCTGAAGAGCTTATTCAGTCAGGAATATCAGTCTCGACTCTTAGGTGCAACCGAAACACTGTTTGCCAAAGGCCCGGGTGGGTATGTTCGTTATGAAGAATGTAACGATTTTGCTTTTACGCACCGGATAAAAGCTTTTTTGATTGTCGATGATGACACCAAGCTTTTCCCTCCGGGATGCAAGGAGTTGCTCGCTACTGACTACTATAAAGGTTTGACGCCCGAGGACGTAACAAAAATTATTGCACGCTACCACGAGCTCATGGCCCGTTGGCATTAAAAACGTGAGCATACGTTCTGAAAATTATTACGGCATTGACTATGTGCATAATCTGGATACGTGATGTGCATGTTGAAAGTTGACGTAAGCTATATGGCCCTACCCTCCGTATATCAGGTGTTAGCATAAATTCATATTTGCATACGGAGTTCTATATGTTACCAGTTTTATCAAAATATATAGGTCGTGCATTTTTCGAACCTGTTAATAAACCGTTATCGGTTACGCTCCAGAGAACATACCGTATAGCATGGGAATTCTGGAACACACTTCCCATTCCTCACGTAATTGCGTTTCTGGACTTTGAATACATAAATTTCAGTACAAAGGAGCGCGGTTTTCGAGGAATGGAATTGCTAAAGGACGTCGTTTATCGGTGTCCTCATCTCTATATCGTCATAACTAATTACGTACCGCCGTCGGGCAAACAAGAAGATTTAAGACATTTTTTTCCTCGGGTTGTCCAACCGAGAATTATTGGCGCTACTGGACCCGCTTTTACAGAGATGGCACACGGCAAGATCCGGGTTGTGAGGTGTGATGATTCTGTGTATGCCAACTGGCTAAAGGCCTATAGCAGTGACGAGATGGAGGATATTTTTCCTCGTCCATTACATCAGCCACTGGACGAAGTAAGCCCGACTTCTGGTCTTACGAATGATCACGTTTTAATCATAACCAGTCGGTACCACTGGCTGATGAAAAACTGGATATAGGTTGCCTGCGTCGGTGTAAGTCCTTTTCTAGCGCCTACTTTTTACCTGGTGGGTACATTTTGATTTATTGATTTGCTATGGAGTTACTATGCAAAACGTCCAGCCGGTTGAAATTGGAAATCCGGTATCACTTACGAATGCAGCAAAACAGACGAACGACACTGAAATCGAGTTACTGCAGCGGGTGTTTGAAATCTATGACCACAAACTCATCACGGAGGCTTTGCAGCTGGCGAGCAGTAAAGAATGGGCTAGACCAGCATTACTGCGTAAATTAAAAGGGAATGCTTTGGCGCCAACTTTCAGCCCTGAAGAAATGCAAGCGCTGAAAGATATGCTCCCGACAAAGCCGCAGTACGCAGAAAAGCCATTTTTCCGTTTCATCGATCTATTTGCCGGTATAGGCGGGATCCGTAGTGGATTTGAAGCGATTGGCGGTAAATGTGTATTTACTAGCGAATGGAATAGCTTTTCCGCCCGGACCTATAAGGCAAACTGGCATTGTGATGAGCATGAGCACATTTTCAACACGGATATACGCGAAATAACGCTCAGCGAAGATAAGAACATCTCAGCCGAACAGGCCTACGCCCATATTGATCAGCACATACCTGATCACGATGTACTACTGGCCGGTTTCCCTTGTCAGCCATTTAGCCTTGCCGGTGTCAGTAAGAAAAATTCTCTTGGCCGCGCTCACGGCTTCGCATGTGAGACCCAGGGCACGCTGTTCTTCGATGTAGCTCGCATCATAAAGGCGAAGATGCCTGCAATTTTTGTTCTGGAGAACGTGAAGAACCTTAAGAGTCATGACAAGGGCAATACCTTCCGTATCATCATGGAGACGCTTGACGAACTGGGTTATGACGTGGCGGACGGCGATGAAAATGGATCCTCTGATCCAAAGATTATTGATGGGATGAATTTCCTCCCCCAACATCGAGAGCGTATCGTACTGGTGGGTTTTCGACGAGATCTCAACATCGCAAAGGGTTTTTCTTTATCCCAGATTGTTAATGAGTATCCATCTGAAAGACCTACACTAAAAAGCCTAATGGATAAGATAGTTGATGAAAAATACATTCTTTCACCAAAGCTATGGTATTACCTCTATAATTATGCGATAAAACATCAAAAAAAGGGTAATGGATTTGGATTTGGGTTAATTAAACCATTTACTCAAGTTGATGATATTAAAGAAAAAATAGAGGTTTGCCGCACTCTTTCTGCACGCTATGGCAAAGATGGGTCTGAAATCTTGATAGATCGTGGTTTTGACATGAATCTAGCTGAGTCTGATTTCTTTAATCCTGCCAATATTTCATTAAGACCACGTAGACTGACCCCGCGGGAATGCGCACGGATCATGGGATTTGAGCAGCCGGGTAAAGTTGCTTTCCGGATCCCCGTTTCTGATTCGCAGGCATACCGACAGTTTGGCAACTCCGTCAATGTGCCGATGTTTGCCGCTGTGGCCAGAATGCTGGAATCAAGAATCCGCCAGGCAGTAAAAATGCGGGAGATGAGCGAAAAATGCCTGAACGCTACAGCTGAACAGTCGGGAGAATTAGTTTTATGACGACTTATCTGACTTACTTCGATTCAGCGGAGGGGATCACTATTTCCCGCAAACGCGCACTTATTGAACTAAAAAAGCATAATATTCATGAAGACGATATTGCAGTTTTCTTAGAAGAAGTAGGCAATTTAGATACCTACGATGCGCAGGCTGTTTTAGGTTGGCTTGGGTACTGAGTAGAAACGTTCGGAGGGGGTATGGGGCAGAAATTTTCAGTAGTTATACAAACAGGTCAGGACGTTAAACGTTACTCTCCCGAGTTTCAGACTCGTGCTGAGCATGCAGCTGGTTGGAAATCGACACTTCAGCGGTGTCATCCCAGTAAAGGGGCCAAGGCGGTTGTGACGTGTGGCTGTCGGGGTAAGGGCCGAAAGTTATTATCAATCCATTACACCTCTGCCAGCGACACATATCGATTGTCCAAATACCCGGGCACCGGTATGGATCATGAACCGGGTTGTGATTACTTCGCACTCGACAAAATGAATACAGGTCTGAAGGGTTATCAGGATGGGGTTGTACGTGAAGATAATGAAGGTATGTTCGTGATTCGCCTGTCATCAGGACTGAAGCAGATGGATCCGGCTCCTCAGGACGACTGCTCGCCTGCCCCACCCTCACAGCGCCCAGCTGATGGCCAGAGCAGCATGACCTTGCTAGGTTTATTGCACTTGTTATGGAATGAATCAGGTCTGAACTGCTGGCATCCTGCGATGGCCGGGAAACGAACGCCGTCTCTGGTCCGTTATAAGCTAAACGAAGTTGCGCAGCGCGTGCGTAGTGGCCGCAACCATCTGAGCAATAGTCTGCTGGTGGGAAGGGAACCCCGAGACAAACACAGTCATGAGCTGGACACTATCACGCGAGATGCAGAAAACAACAGTCGGAGGCTGATCTTACTGTCGCCCCTGGCACGATATGATGAAGCTCGGCATGAACCCAACCCTGCTTACATACCTTTTAAAAATTTTATCGGCATGCCTCTTTCGTTCATTACCAGCGCTTTACAATGGCAAAGCGTGGTATGTCGTTTCCCTTCCGAGATCGCGGCGTGGAAAGCAGGTGGTCGTGTAATGGCAATAGCTCTCACTACGCCACCAGTGACCAAAGAGTCAGGTGGTTCGAGTAATACCCGGGTCAAAACACTTCAGATAGCTTTGATGCATGTTAGCGACAACTGGATCCCACTTGACTCGGGTTATGAAAAGCAGGTTGCAGAAAAGCTTGATACTGAACAACGGCAATACATTAAACCGATGCGATATGATGCCAGCGAAAGTGAAGTATTCCCTGACTTTGTTCTGCTGGATTGTGGTGTAGACAAACCGGTGCCTATGGAGGTGTTTGGTATGAATACACCCTCCTATCTCGCGCGTAAAGAGCTGAAAGTGGATTACTACAACCGGCGATATGGACAGCTTGGCTGGTGGTACTGGGACGCTGCAGTTCATAGCAGTTCGTCAGCGATACCAGATTTTCCAACAAAAATTAATCGAAGCTAATCACGGACTATTAAAATAAAAAGGGGGCATCAGCCCCCTATTCTTTATTGCTGATTGACGAAACAATGCGTAGGGTCGCCAATAGCTGAAAACCAGCCTGGATTCTTTGTGAACTGGTTAAATGCGTGCTGCTTGGAAATCTCGAATATTTCTTTTACACCAACAACCATTTCACTTGAGTAAATGATCAAAGGAGAAATGCGTCCATCATTTTTACTCAGTGGATAAGCATTGAGTATCACGTGTAAGCGATGATAATCAGGGGCCTGCTTTAAGAGTGCCTGATATGTTTGTGTCTGCTTAATATAGTTAACGAGTAAGCCCGCAAACACTTCAGCCTTCTTGCTTTTAAGTTTTCCCTTAAAGAAATCCTTCATTAGCATTTGGATCAGTTCTACACATTCACCGAGAGAGATTGATGTATTGATTTTATGCTTCTCAAACGAATCTTTCTTAATTGCTAACAGCTTGGTTTTTTGAGATTTATAATCCAGAATATAAAATACATGGCAATCATGTATGTTAACGCTATTGAAGTCATTCAAAGCCCAACCATTATTAATCAAATGATTTTGCGCCACTTCTCTTTCAAACTGAAATTCCATTGATAGCTCCTTTCTCAGACGTGAAAGAATTAAAACATATTGGGTCACGATGTTAAGGGCTTTGGAATGAGCCTGTTTAAGGCTGATATGGATGTCCCCCTTAGGGACGGAGTATCTGCATATCCGACACCCCGTCCATGCCTGCCCGAAGGAAAATGCCTCTTAGCAGGTTCACGAAAGTTACTTTTCTAAACTTTTGTCAGAGGGTTTATTTCGCGGTGTACGTGCTTTAGTGGCTGGTTTTTTACCACCTCCCGCCAATTGACTCACAGTATCACGCAGGGAATCGCTAATGGATCGCTCCGCAGCCAGTTGTGCATTAGCCTGTATGAGAGCAGTTTGCACTGTTGCAAGTTCAGCTTCGCGTGCAGACAGTGCCTCGTATGTCTCTTTACCTGTAGTAATGGACGTTTCCAGCGAAGTTTGAGTTTCAGCAAGCTGACGCTCCAGAGCGGTTTGGGTTTCGGTGAACTGGCGCTCCAGTGCGGTATACCTTTCTTCCAAATCGGTTTGCTGTTCATTTCTCTCAACCAGCTGCTTTTCAAGAGCAGTAATAGTCTGGCTGTGCGCTGTGGCCTGGCTCGTGGCGGCATCGTACTGAGTGCGTAAAACATCCAGCTGATGCGAGAGATCACTTATTTCCGTTTGCTGCTTTTTATTTTCATTATTGAGATACTCATTACGCTGAAGAAGTCGACTAACCTCTTCTTTTTTTTCAGACAGCTGAAGACGCAAATCTGCACAGATCTGATCGCTGTAGTTTTTGCTTTGTTCGGCCTCCCTTAACAAGGTAGACTGCTGATCGTGGTCGAGTTTAAGCGAATCATAGCTCGCCCGCTCATGCTTAACCTCCTCTGTAAGCCTGGTAACTTCTGCGGCCTGCTCATGGTTTTCGGACCGGAGGTTTGCTTCTGTTAAAGACAGTGCTGCGATTTTTTCTTTTAGCGGAGCGTTCTCGCTTGTTATTTCAGCAATGAGCTCGTCCCTTTTTCTTATCTCTTCAGTTTCAATGCCTTTGAAACTCATGCGGAAATACCAGGTTAAATAGCTGAATAGTTCATCAACAGACGAGCGAATGACCGCGGGGATCTGCATCTCGCGGACTTCCTCTGGCGTTTCTTCCATGAACTTCACGTATTGATCAAATGCAGCAGTTGCATTGCTAATACGGCCACCAACTGCCTTTTGGAGGGTGTAAGCACGAAGCATAGTCCCGGCATTTGCTGGGGAAATATTGTGTTGTAACGCCAGTTCGTCCATCGCCTTAAAGTATTCAAGCAGGCCAATATTAAAATGCCCGCTGGTGGGATGCGGTATGCCCTGTTCGTCACATTCTGGTGGCAGTGGATGTTTATTTACATATCCCATTTTCATTGTCCTTGATTAGGAAGTTGTCCGGAAAAATAAAAGCTAATCAGGTCGTTAAGAGCTGTTAACAAGGTGGGATCATCGATACTGATATGCACATTCCCGTTGGAACATACCCGGCATCTCCAGCCATGTTCATTAATTACGTCACCTGTGCCCTCCTCCTGGCGCAACTTGTTCAGTCGGTCAGCCATATCAGTTGAGAGCCCGGGTGTAGGGATACCGGTGCAAATGCATATGATGTTTTCAAAGTCTCGGAGTGTTGAAATATTGTGTTCATGAAAGCCATTCCATCTCAGACTGGGGAGTCCCTCAAACACTCCGCGAAGGATAAACTTGTCCGGCATCGTGTAATTAACAGCGTTACGCTTAAATTTTTTATCCAGACCGGTAAGCAGATCCACAAACCCTTCAGCCAGTGCCTGACGGCGACCCCGGTAGGTTTCACGCAGTGTATTTCTGAGGATCCCAAGGGAAAAAATTGGAGTGTTGTTACGTAGCTGCTCATGAAACTCGTTACGCTTACAATGGTTCCAGTAGCGTTCAAGTTGCGTCTCCGAAAATACCTTTTTCCAGAATGCGGTGTCGATGACTACACGCCCCATTTCAATACTCCGAGGCAACGATTCTGGTAACCCAAATGCATTGGCTTTCATTATTTGAGGATCGAACAAAGAACGTCCAGTCAGAGCTGACGCTTCGGCAATAAGCTGCATGCCCTGTTCAAATTTTGCCATAGCAAGGTCCCGTTCTTGGGCCAAGGTTTCAGTTCTGCTGCAGATGACCGGTAACGTTTCTTCGTTCATATTTTGCCCTTATTTAACCGTCACTTGACGGCAACGGCATTCGACTTCACTTAATAAACCAGGCCATCAATGCCCTGACGTATTCACCTGATGCTTAACATGTCATATTCGCAACCAAATATCAGAACCATCCAGAACCCCTCACTTTGAACCCCATACGCCAGAAATTTTAAAAGAATTCGCCTACGCAACATTTTCATTACCGGGTAATGAGTCATGAGTATACCTTGTGCGGCACTTTTGTTAAGGCCCTTTAGATGCTGCTAATGACAAATAAAACACAAAAACACATCGATAAATAAATAGTATACATATCAATGCTTTATGTAGGTGTCTGTGCGATATAATCGATATTATATCGCATAGTATAAAAATTGAGCCATTTAAAGTGACAATGTCACTTATTGGCGTTATATAGCACAAGCTTTCAGAGACGCATTACGCATTACCAGGTAAGGAAAGTTTGAAAACCCGCTAACCGAATCGTTCTTAAGCGAGTATTTCAGCGAGTACAATCCTAAACCACAGTGGTGCTGGTGGTTGATGTACTGCTGATCCTGAAACAAAAAAATCCATTAACACTCCTCGCCGCTGCTGGTAGGGAATAAAAATGATGATGACGATGAAAAAAATAATGTTAGTAACGGCACTGGCTCTGGTCGGATGTTCTCAGCCTGGGGTATTTGAATCCAACGCGCATTTTAAAGCCCGTGAAGCAGCTGCGACCGTAGCACCCGCTGGTGAAGAGGTGGACGATCTGTTTGGTGATCTGGATAGCGGTAAGCGTCCCGCCGCCCCAGTGGCCGTCTCCCGTGTTGCACCGCTCTACCCAGCTCAGGCGCAGGCGTTGAAAATTGAAGGCCGTGTGCGCGTTAAATACGACGTTATGGCCGACGGCCGCGTGGATAACGTGAAAATCCTCAGTGCTCAGCCTGCCAATATCTTTGAACGAGAAGTTAAACGCGCCATGAAAGACTGGCGTTTTGAGCCCAACAAGCCCGTTAACGGCGCTATTTCCATCATCACTTTCCGCCTGAATGGCGGCGCAACCCTGGACGAAACGAAATGAAAAAGATGTTGATCACCTTGGTTGTATTTGCTGCTGTTGCTGCATCACCGGCACATGCCATCAACGAAAAATACCGTGCGCAGCTTGAACGCTCTGGATGCACGCAGGTAACAGAGGCCGACGGCACTTGTGACATCCACAAGACCAAAGCGCAGAACGCCAGCCACAATCACCAGACCAGTTCCCACGGTAAAATCAACTACTCTCCGTTCGTGGGTAACTGGAAATGGCAGGACGGCAGCGGCAAGTTAATCGACGTGATCACCGTTACCGGCACCAGTGCCAAAATTGGCGGCCGTCTGGTTGAAGAGCCGAGCGTCCATGACGGTGCTCTCTATTTCAAAGTCGGCGTTGTGAACTTCACCCTGCTGAAAGGCGGCAACAGCAACTGGGTTAGCCCGTCTGCTAGTGGCTCCCTGGAGCGTAAGTGATGAAATTTATCCCCCTTTTGCTGGTGGCTGTAATGCTGGCTGGTTGTGCCCCGCACGCTAAACACTCTGCACCGGTACAACACCCTAAAATCACCAGTGCGGTCACTGCTTACGCGCAGGAAGTGCGTAGTGTCATCAGTAGCAAGCTTGATAAGCCTGATGCCTACTCCGGGAAGACCTGCACCTTACGCGTAAACCTGAACCGTGATGCGGTATTGGATAGCGTACAGGCCGAAGGTGGTGATCCGGCATTGTGTGAGGCTGCGATAGCTGCGATTAAAACCTCCACGTTTCCCCCATTCACGGATGAGACATACCAGGTATTCCACAACGTAGTGATGGATTTCAAACTCTGACAGCTACATAAAGTTGCTAATCGGTGCCCCCCCGCCTGATTGCATTGCAGGCGAACTGATGCGGTTGCGCGGGCGGGTGAGAAAAAATACGGGGTTTTACCCCCGCTTGTTAAGAAGCCCGTATTGGGATGGGGGGGCTCTATCCTGCGATCAGCTTTTTTTCAAGGCGCTGCAGGCGCACCATCGAAACGAACGTACTCAAGAAAAACGTGGATTCCATGAGGATCGCCACCGGCTACTGAACCACGATATTATTGGTGATCCAGAACAGACTACCGCCCTTTGTGAAAAGGCGCATGCGGATATCATTGGTCTGGAACGCCGACCAGGTGAGCATCAGGCTCCCTCTCAGTGGCAGCCGATCGGTAGTCCCCTGCCAGGTAAGCGCACAGCTCAGCAGTGCCGCCAGCAGGAAGAAATAGACCAGGCGTTTATCCGTGCTGCGGGTTGCCACCAGGAAGCGTACGCACGCCAGGAGCATCATGGCCGCAGAGCTGTGCTGGCGAGCAGCAGGAAGTGAACTGACAGCAGGAACGTGGACAGCGCCAGCGTTCGGAGGACATAGACACGCTTTGGCAGATAGAAGGCAATGAGGTCGGAGCAAAAAGAAATGGCCGCAATGATCTGTGAAAGCATGAAGGTTGTCATGGTTATATCCGTTGAAATTTTGCTCACAACCTATCAACTTCTCCTTAAAATTCAAATGGGATTGATGTACGGATTAAATCTCCATATTCTTGTAGTGTCCAGGTGCAAGGGCATCCTCGCCTGCTGGCAAAGGCAGCGGGGTTTTCTCTTTCAGAGGTCAATATTGAGAACGATCACCCTCTCTGGGTACATAGCCGCGCGGCATAAGGCCGCTGGCAGTACCTGGAGTTATCCAAATGGCACGATTACGCGCCGAACGCCGCCACCATGCGGCTCGTCTGAAACGCAAACGCGCAACCTATAACAACCGTGGGGCTGGAACACCGGCACACATTGGAATGGTCTATCGAACCCCCCTGCAGCTGCTCCTGCCATATGTTGCGGTCACCCGCGTCGAATTAATGGCATGGGCATACAGGAACTGTGTGCGAGGGGCATTGAGAGAGAGCGGAGGTAGTATGTATCTACTACAGGAGCATTTTTAGAACCTTTTGAGGAGTCTAAAAATGTCTGTTTTCAACAAAGTAAAAGACCGCGATCGCCACGGCAAGCCGCTGCCGCATGCGCATGTTGGCTACCCTGGATGTGATGGGAAGATGGCGCACTATGCCGATCTTGCACCTGGCCGCTGGCCGGACTGGAATACTAACCACAACACCAGCGCCTGGAACAATCTTTACCACACCCGCCCGCGCCGCGCGTCTGACCGTCAGAACCTTAAGCGCGTGATGCAGGGAGCGGATCCGGATGGCCTTATCTGGCACCGCGATAACCGCCCTTACATCTACTTTTACTGATACCCAACCCGCTACGGCGGGTTTTTTTATGGTTTATCGCGAGCCAGCGGCGTTAAAGGGGTCTGCATGGAAATCGAAAGTTATCCCACGTTAAGCCTGTTTCTAAGAAATGAAAAATTGACAGGCAGCTTTGAGCGATAAGCGGACATTGCTAACAGCATTTTGTTTGAATCAACGGGGCCAGGTCACCTCTTCTGTTAGCGTGCAGAGAGATAGTAATTGTTTTATGATATTCCTGAGATATCTTCTTCAAGTTCTTTAGCAGACTTTGCAATTATATATTTAAACCGCCTTTCGATTTCACTGTTACTCATTTTTTCTGCCTTGGATTTGCCTACCCACATTGAAACCAGTTCCCTCTTCTGTACTATATCAAGGTTATCAAAGTTAGGTATGTATTTGAAAGAATCGGCAGTTCCACGGCGAAGTTCATAGAATGTTTTTATTAAGGATTTTTGCTTTATATCTGATGAGAGCCTGAACCGACGAATGAGATGACTCACGGTATGGTTAACGGAACGAAGTTGTGATGTTGTGGTTATTTGTGAAAAATATGATACCCACCCAAGGCGTTTCCCTTCGAATACACACCCCGTTATTCTAAGGTTGAGCTTCCACTGGCAGTAAGCTATTGCACGCTCTTTATCTGCCTTACTCTTGGCCTGCATTAATGCATGTCTGTAAGCGGTGAAGATTTTAGCCAATGAAGATTCAAATCTGAGAATGCTTTCATGTTTAATTAGCAATTCTCCTTGGCTTATGTGATAGCCAAGAAAGTCAAAAGATTCACGAAGAGGGCCAGCTTTAGATTTTGAGTTCTCATCATTCAAGGGATGAGGATTTAAATTCAGGCGTTGGAGTTTTTCAATAACATTAGACGCTATTGATTCTGCTTGTCCATCCGGAGTTAATATTAGAATGTCATCAACGTAGCGCATGAACCAGATGTTTGATATTGCATTTATCTCCTTGTCGAAAATAGATAAGGAAATTTCAGCTAAAATGTTTGATATTGCTAATCCCTGAGGCACTCCTAGAGTATTTGATGAAGCCCCTTTGCTGCCTTTAAATTCGTTTACTGTAGGAACCACCAACGATGACATTATCAATTTTCTAATCTCATTTTTCCGGACCTTGTTTTTTATCGCATCAGCTATTAGCTTATGTTCAATTGAAGGATAAAAAGCCCTGAGATCTATCTTGGCATACTCTGTATAAAGACCGCTATCCAGTGCAGTCTTTAATGAATTAATGACTGTATGGGGGAGCCTTAACCTTGATTCGGGGTAAATTTCTGTAAGGCATTCACAGAGAGCACGAAGCGTAATCCTGTCTCTGGCAGTAGGTATTGAGATCTGCCTAGGATTTGAGTTGGCTCCCTTTGAGATTAGTTTCTCTTTATAGGCGGTGAACTTATAGCCACCAGATTGAACCTTTTCAGAAATGAATTTAACTTCACTTTTAATTAGAGGTTCTAGTTTGGCGGGTCGTACTCGGTCAATGCCAATAGCTCCAGATTCTTTTATCCTTTCCTTATATATCTTAAGGAGATTTCGTTCCGAAAAAGACTTTCTGAATTTTCGGTTAGCTGTCATAGTTTATCCAAAAAATTAGGAGAGGAAGCAAATAGAAGGAGTAAGTGAAGATAAATCGCTTCGCTTTCCAGCGCTTAACACTCTGCGTTTCATCAGCGGTAGGGAACCTTGATCTCAGTCCTGTTTGGGCTACGCGTGCTGCCTTATCATCAATATCAAGATGGTTCTCAACTTCATCGAGTAATTCATGGTATTTATCTAGTTGTGCAGATGTTAAAGGGATCTCATCAGAAGTGTTAGCATACAGCCGTTGTAACGCCAGATAGTTCCTTCTCATGGAAATCGCTCTTCCGCGAAAATCGAGGTTTGAAACTACAAGAGAAATTCCTAGCAAAGCCACAGAAAGTATTGACGCGATAATATCGGTATTACCCCCAAGCACCTTTGGGAAGCGTATGGATATGACGGAAAGTACCGCACTAAATATGGCATACCAGACGAGAATGAACTGAGAATGTTTCTCAAGCCACTCTAACCGATGATGTGCATTTATGCGTGCTTTATATGTAAACCAGATATTGTCCCGCATAAAAACTCCATTTAATTTTTTAGGGATTTGGAGGGGGCAGGAGAGATTGGAATCGTTGAACACCCCGCTAAGCAGGATCAGTAAGCTTAACGCTCAACAGCAAAGGTTGCCGTTCATTATCAGAGCCGCCCTTACATTAGTAAGAGGAAGAACCTGCCCCATCCTTTTAAATTATGTCAATTTTATCAGATTGAAGTCAATCTGATGCTTATGAAATAAATCGATTGATCGTCATCCGCTCGATTATCGAGTCATGAGACGGATAACATCCGCTGGTCAGCCTTCAGTTGTTACTCAACGGGCGCAGGTCATTTCCGCTTTTGGCACTAAGCAGACTTTTCAACATCAGGACATTTCTAACGAGCCAGTGATTAGACATTATCGCTTAGCTTTGATAGGGGAGCTGCCCAGGCTCCCACAGTCGTCATGCGCGGAAGTGACTAAAATCCGATATCCAGCTCCATTCAAAAATCAAACCCTGGAGAATATCTGACAGGAGACATAGCACCTTTCTTTCTGAGGTCATCAGGGATCTTCTTACCTAAATAAAGCTGTGTGACCTCAGGAGATGCCACTCTACCCCGGAACCCAAAGCGGGAACTTTGAGTCGCTTCAAACTCATCGTCTGCATCCCATTGTTGTGGTCAACTAAAACTGGCCACCGCGTTAGAGTTTTTCCAGTATCGGTTTTCTGATTCGTTTGGTGGTAACCCACCATTATATTCGTGCGGTCTTAGTGCGCTGTAATATCCAACGATATAGTCCGTTATTGCGTGAGCTGCATCGCTGAAGCTTACATAGCCCGTCGCTGGCACCCATTCGTTCTTCAGACTCCTGAAGAAGCGCTCCATTGGGCTGTTATCCCAGCAGTTTCCACGCCGACTCATACTCTGCCTGATCCGGTATCGCCACAGTAACTGCCGGAACTGCCTGCTCGTATAATGACTGCCTTGATCGCTGTGGAACATCACCCCGACGGGCTTACCACGGGTTTCCCATGCCATTTCCAGTGCTTTCATGGTAAGCCTGCTGTCCGGCGAGAACGACATGGCCCAGCCCACTGGTTTTCTTGCGAACAGGTCGAGAACAACGGCGAGGTACGCCCAGCGCTTACCCGTCCAGATATAGGTCACATCACCGCACCACACCTGATTTGGTTCCGTTACGGCGAACTGTCGCTCAAGATGATTCGGGATAGCAACGTGCTCATGACCGCCACGCTTATACCGGTGAGTCGGCT
>OIFG01000095.1_pt1 | contig 62361 bp, 56 predicted proteins | sample 1582031 | NCBI WGS metagenome assembly OIFG01 (sample SAMN07501051, study PRJEB24779) | human gut metagenome | isolation source: stool | host: human infant | place: USA: Pittsburgh, PA | reverse complement strand
CCTCATTTGTTGGATATTTAAAAGGTAAAAGTAGTTTAATGATTTTTGATAGACATGCTAATTTAAAATATAGATATGGTAATAGAAAGTTTTGATGTAAAGGATTTTATGTCGATACAGTAGGTAGAAATAAAAAGGAAGGCTTATAGCCGTAGAACAAACCACCCGTTCACACGGGTGGTTTTGATTTAATGAAATTTTAATTAATTAAAGCCTGATTGTTATGAATATCTTCAAAATCATAGTTCTTTATAATCTCACATCCTAGTGGATGTCTACCATTATCAACGTGCCTATTAACTTCTTCTAATACTTCCAGAATTTCATACTCAGGCGTTTCAATTTTAAATGAATACCTAAATATATGTCCGTGATCCGATTTAACAGTTGCCATGAGTTCGTCGTTTACCATTTTATAACCTAGTAATTCCATTATTGATTCCCCCCAATAAGTGTGATTACTTAGTTATAATGTAGCATGTAAAAATGCATGATGACAGTAATTTTACTTAAATGTTAATGATTATCATTTCACTTATCTTTTTGAGGGGTTATAGTTTAAAATTGGGCATAAAAAGAGGGTGACGTCGGGTTAAGGCGTCACCCAGGAGTATTATGTTCATGAATATAAAAGACTTTGTAGTTATTAATTAACTACACACTAATACTACCATGTTACCTACCATAATGACAATAAAAAGTGTTTAAAATATAAAAAAATTTCGTTTAGTACTATTATTTGTAAAAAGTTATATTCAAGTTATTTTTTAAACTTAAAATGATTGTGTCGCCTATTAACATTTAAACTATCCGTAGGCTTACATATTTGTTTAAGTTATGGCATAATTTTTATAATATTTGATTGAAGAGGGTGTATATATGGATGGCATAATAACGTTTATTACTATTACACTACTTATTATCATTGTACCTGGTCCAGACTTTTTGATTGTCATGAAAAACACAATCCATTCGGGCAAACTAAATGGTTCTATGGCAGCTTTAGGTATTACTTCTGCTCATATCATTTATTCATCGTTAGCTGTATTGGGGATTATATATATTCTTACAAGTTTATATTACGTATTTTTGATTATAAAAATACTAGGTGCATGTTATCTGATTTATCTTGGCGTACAAAGTATTCGTTCAGCTCGTCAGTCGATGAACTTTAATACGGGTGGTATTAAAGTCAATGATGTGAGTTGTTTTACCTCATATCGACAAGGCTTTCTAAGCACAATTTTGAATCCTAAAGCGTTACTTTATTATGTGAGTGTTTTACCACAATTTTTGTCAACTGGCGGAATTGAAGTGAAATCACAAGTAGCCATTTTATCTTTAGCAGTCATTATGGTTATCTTAATTTGGTTTTTATTCTGTGTACTTGTATTTCAATATATTAAATTATTATTCAGTCAGCCTAAAGTAAAAGCTATATTTGATTATACTGTAGGTTTTATTTTAATTGGATTATCAATTAATTTATTATTAAGCAAGAGTAGTTAAATTTCAGTAAAGGATTGTAGTATATGAAATTATATTTAGTGAGACATGGAGAATCACAATCAAATTATGATAATAAACATAATCGAGCTTATTTCTGTGGTCAATTAGATGTGCCATTAACCAAGAAAGGTATTGAAGGCGCAAAAAATTTGGAAAGCTACTTCAAAGACAAACGTATTGATCATGTTTATATATCTGATTTAACACGAACACAGGAAACCTATCGTTATATCTTTCCTTATGACATACCTTCTACTGTCACTTCATTGCTTCGAGAACGTTCTTTAGGCGTATTTGAAGGTGAGTATAAAGATAAGTTAATGCAAGATGCGCAATATCATCGTTACTTTAACGATCCTGAATATAAAGATTTTCGTCATAGTTTCACTCAAAAAGCGCCTAAGGGTGAAAGTTATAGAGATGTATATCATAGAGTTCATCAATTCTTTGAACAAATGAATATGAGTGACGATGAAACAATTGTAATCGTAGCACATCAAGTAGTTATTCGTTGTATATTTGCATATTTCAATGTAATTGGTGAAGAAGAAGCATTAGATTACAATGTCGAAAATTGTAAACCATACTTTTTAGAAGTGTAAAATGTATAATAACAATTAATTAACACGCAAAAATCCAAACCGCATATTTTAACGGTTTGGATTTTTATGTGCCTAGAAAAGTATGTCAGTCACAACGTTTTATTTATCTAAAACGTCAGATTTAATATTTTTATCGTCTAAGAATTTTTGAATTTTATCTTGTTGTTTACCATTTACATCACCTGCATAATGTGTAGGCACATCGACAACGTTAATTGTATTTTGTGGTTCATAATTAAGCTGCTCAATGCTCTTATCTACGTCTGCGATTGTGCTATTTAAGGCATGGAAATAATTAATAATACGCTCAGTGTTTTCCTTATACCCAGAAGGTAAGGTATTGTTTTTAACGAATTTTTTGAAATGTAAATCATTTTTAACAGCTAAGTTTGATAATTTGCTGAGCTTTTTAGCTTGTTTATCAGTGACTCTTGTTTGTCCTGTACTTTGTCGGTCAATTTGACTTTGCATCACGTATTTATTATCTAAAATATCGCTATTAACATCTAAATATTTTTTAATGGCTTTATTCATTTCATCTTCGCTAAGTTTTTGGTTCTCTTTATTTGAAGTGAAAATATCACTTTCTGTTAAATTTTTAGCGTGTTTTGGTGCATTGACGCCATTACTATGATGGTCTGTTGTATCATTATCATCCTCAGGTGCACAAGCACTTAATGTTAGTAATAATGATAAAAAGAGACCTATTAATATATTCTTCTTCATAGTTTTATAAATCTCCTTTATTAGTAACGCAACTATAATTTTACATAATAATAGATTATCATTTATCGAAAAATAATTGAACGTTAAGTACTTAAATTCATAGTCATCTATGAACAATTTGTGGCATTTATCGATTTATATATTTTGTTTTTAATTTAAAATAAAACATCTAGCAAAACAAGACCCTTATCTTTAGAATCAATAAGACAACCCTCACATAAAAAAAACAGAGACGCTTGTAAGAAACGTCTCTGCTATATATGAAGATATTTGATAGGTTAAGTGTTTAATATGGATAAATGTGAAGTAAATAAACTTCTAAAATATCCTAAAAAGATTATTAGTTTCTAATGATATAATCAAATGCATTTAATGCCGCATTGGCACCTGCACCCATAGAAATAATAATTTGTTTATTTTTCTGATCGGTAACGTCACCAGCAGCAAATATACCTGGAACGTTTGTGTTGTTATTACGGTCAATAACAACTTCGCCACGGTTATTTAGTTCAACTGCATCACCAATCCAACTTGTGTTTGGAACTAGTCCGATTTGAACGAAGATACCATCTAAACTTAATTCTTTCATTTCGCCAGAATTTAAATCTTCATAGCTGATACCAGTTACATGATCTTCACCTAATACTTCAGCAGTTCTTGCATTAGTGTGGATATCTACGTTTGATAGTGAACGTAAACGATCTTGTAATACAGTGTCTGCTTTAAGTTCTGATGAATATTCGAATAAAGTAACATGTTTAACAATTCCTGCTAAGTCGATAGCAGCTTCAACACCAGAGTTTCCTCCGCCGATAACTGCAACGTCTTTGTTTTCAAATAAAGGACCATCACAGTGAGGGCAGAAAGCAACACCTTTATTGATTAAGCGATCTTCACCAGGAATGTTAAGTTTACGCCAGCTTGCACCTGTTGAAATAATAGCGGTCTTAGTTTCTAAAACTGCATTATTTTCAAGTGTTACACGAATAGCTTGGTCTGTCTTCTCGATATTAGTAGCACGGATGCCTGTCATTGTATCAATATCATATTCTTCAATATGAGCAGCTAAATTAGCTGAGAATTGAGAACCTGTTGTTTCTTTTACAGTGATAAAGTTTTCGATGCCAGCAGTATCATTAACTTGACCACCAATACGGTCAGCAATAATACCTGTACGTAATCCTTTACGAGCCGTATAAATTGCGGCACTACCACTAGCTGGACCACCACCGATGATTAAAACATCGTATGGATCTTTACCTTCGAATTCAGAAGCATCTTGGGTACTACCTAATTTAGTTAAGATATCTGAAATAGTCATACGTCCATTGCCGAATTCTTCACCATCTAAGAATACAGCTGGCACAGCCATGATATCTTCTGATTCTTCACGGAATACAGAACCATCAATCATTGTATGAGTGATATTAGGGTTAACAACGCTCATTAGATTTAATGCTTGAACAACGTCAGGACATTTTTGACATGTCAAACTAACGTAGGTTTCAAAGTTGTATTTACCTTCTAAACCTTTAATTTGATCAATAATTGATTGTTTCTCTTTAGGTGCACGACCACTTACTTGTAAAATTGCTAATACAAGTGAATTAAATTCATGACCTAATGGAATTCCGGCAAACGTTACGCCAGCTTCTTCATCAGGTTTGCTGACTGAGAAGCTTGGTGTACGTTTTAATTCTTTTTCTACGATTGTTATATGCTCAGACATTTCAGCGATTTCATCTAAAAGTTCTTTAAGTTCTTTAGATTTGTCGTCAGAACCGATACTAGCTCTGAATTCTACATCGCCTTCCATTAGTCCTAAAAGTTGTTGTAATTGTTGTTTTAAATCAGCATTAAGCATTCTTTAATGCCTCCTTAAATTTTACCTACTAAGTCTAATCCTGGTTGTAATGATTCAGAACCTTCTTCCCATTTAGCTGGGCATACTTCACCTGGATGTTGACGTACATATTGAGCGGCTTTGATTTTATTTACTAATGTGCTTGCGTCACGGCCAATACCATCTGCATTTATTTCAGCTGCTTGAACAACGCCGTCTGGATCAATGATGAAAGTACCACGTTGAGCTAGACCAGCTTCTTCATCTAATACATCAAAATTACGAGTGATTGTTTGAGAAGGGTCACCGATCATTTGATATTGGATTTTACTGATTGCATCTGAATGATCATGCCAAGCTTTGTGTACGAAATGAGTATCAGTTGATACTGAGAATACATTTACACCTAAGTCTTGTAACTTATCATATTGGTTTTGTAAATCTTCTAATTCAGTTGGGCATACGAATGAGAAGTCAGCTGGGTAGAAACATACTACGCTCCAAGAACCTTTTAAATCATCTTGGCTTACTTCTTTGAATTCGTCTTTTTTAGGATCATAAGCTTGCGCTATGAATGGTAGAATTTCTTTATTGATTAATGACATAACTTAAATTCCTCCTGATTATCATGAATATTAATTAGAACTACATAATAATTATTGCTTGTTTATAATAATTCTAATTTCTTAAGTATTATTATCACATGCTATTTCTTATTCGTCAACTTAATGCACTTATAACCATTAAAATGTTGATTTAACATTGTTCAAATAGGTTTTTTGAATCATATATTGAGAAAGTAAATATGTGTTAAAGTTTTAGTGTTTATTTTGAAAATGTTATTTTAAAAGTGCTTCTGAATATCAATTAACCTTTTCCATTCTCAACTAAACTTATTTTTTTGATAATAAATAATATGAATAATTAAAAAAACGGAATAGAAATCAACATTAATTATGAAGATTTCATATCCCGTTCAATAATGGCTAATGTATGGGTTGGTTCTTTATAACTTAAATAGTCAGTTAATCAATAACTTTAACTGTGACAGATCCTACTCTATCATAGTCAGCAGTATAAGTACCTTCTTCTAAATTTAAAGGAGAAATGAAGGTTCCAGAAGAAATAAATTGTCCTCTTTTTAATGATTTACCATGAGAATGTAATTTTTTGTTTAACCATTTTACTGATTCAATTGGATTGCCAAGCACTTCACTAGAGTGACCCGTTTCAATTTGGTTATCATCCTTGAATAACTTTAAATTAATATCAGCAAATGCCTCGTAATCAAGAGGTGTGATACGTTCACCAACCACAATAAGTCCAGTAGCTGTATTATCAGAAATTAAATCACCTAAAGTGAAATTTGGGAACCAATCTTTATAACGTGCATCTGGAATTTCGATGCCTGGTGCGATTTTTACGCTTTCTAATATCGTTTGTGTATCAGCATCTTCAGGTAAATCTGCAGTTAATTCGAAAATAATTTCAGGCTCCAATAATGGTGCAAATAACGTTGTAAGAGACACACCATGACCGTTTTCTACGACTTGATGAGATAAAATAGTACCGTATGCTGGTTCATTAGTATTAGCAATTGCTTGAGTTGCAGCACTCGTCATACTAACTTTATAACCTTTGACAGGTACATTCTTCTCGGCTTGAATTTGATGGATAAGATCATCTTGTGTTTTATAAGCTTCTGGTTCAGTTAGATTGTATGTTTTGCTTACAAATTCGATAGGTTCTTTTGAAATGTATGCTTGAAATAAAGCGTTTGATACTTCTTTGTTTGCTTGACTCATGATATCTCTCCTTAAATATCTGAAAATTGTTACTATTATGATAACTATAAAATTATTATCATGCAAATGTTTTACGGAAGATAGTTAAACCTTTATAAAAGCAAAATGAAATATAAATTGTTACGATGTAATAAATAGACTTGAAGGAGTAGATATCATGTCAGACTATGTTTACGATTTGATGAAAAAACACCACTCAGTGAGACAATTTAAAGATAAAGCACTAAGTGATGAAACAGTTCAAAAGTTAGTAGAAGCAGGGCAGAGCGCATCAACGTCTAGTTACTTACAAACATATTCAATTATAGGTGTAGATGATCCTGAAATTAAAAAACAATTGAAAGAAGTTTCAGGACAGCCATATGTTGTCGATAATGGATATTTATTTGTATTTGTTTTAGATTACTATCGTCATAATTTAATAAATGAAAATGTAGACTTTGATATGCAAACTTCTTTTGAATCGGCAGAAGGATTATTAGTAGGGGCTATAGATGTGGCATTAGTTTCTGAAAATGTTGCTTTAGCTGCTGAGGATATGGGTTATGGTATTGTTTACTTAGGTTCACTACGAAATGATGTTGCGCGTGTTAAAGAAATTTTAGATTTACCTGAATATGCTTTTCCATTATTTGGAATGGCTGTTGGCGAGCCAGCAGATGATGAAAATGGTGCACCTAAGCCACGTTTACCGTTTGAACATGTATTCCATAAAAACGCTTACAATAGCAATGCTAAAGAACAAAGAGAAGCTATTCAGAAATATGATGAGGAAATCAGTGAGTATTATAAAGAACGTACGAATGGAAAACGTCAAGAAACATGGTCACAACAAGTTGCTGGGTTCTTAAGTGGTAAAACACGTTTAGATATGTTGGAAGAGCTAAATAAATCTGGATTAATGAAAAAATAAGCTATTTATAAATAAAGCGTAGCTAATGATTACAATTGTTCGAAATAAACATTGTAATGTTTTAGCTACGCTTTTTTTAAATATTAATTTGTTGATAAATCTCCATATTCATTTGAATTGAATTTATCTTTATCCATATTACCTGTAAGTTTTGCAGTTCCAGTACCTGCTAATATTGAATCATTAACATTAAGGGCAGTACGTCCCATATCAATAATTGGTTCTATTGAAATAAGTACCCCTGCAAGTGCAACTGGTAGATTTAAAGTTGATAATACTAGGATAGATGCGAAAGTTGCACCACCGCCGACACCAGCTACACCAAATGAACTGATTATAACAACGCCAATTAATGTAAGAACAAATGGTAAATCAATATCTACATTTGCAACTGGTGCTACCATAATGGCTAACATAGCAGGATAAATACCCGCACAACCATTTTGACCTATTGATAAGCCGAATGATGCTGAGAAATTAGCGATACCATCTGGTACACCTAATCGTTGTGTTTGAGTTTGAATGTTTAAAGGTAATGCACCAGCACTTGAGCGAGAAGTAAATGCAAATATAAGCACTTCTAAAGTTTTCTTAACGTAACGCACTGGATTGATTCCCATTACTGCTAATAATATTAAATGGATAATGTACATTGTGATTAATGCTGCATAAGATGCAATCATAAATTTACCTAATGTCCATATCGCTTGAAAATCACTCGTAGCGATTGTAGATGCCATAATCGCGATGATACCATATGGTGTTAGTCTTAAAACGAATGTAACGATAGACATTACTAATGCGTATATAGCATCGATACCGCGTTTTAACAAACTACCACTTTCTGGTTGTTTGCGAGCAACACGTAAATATGCAAATCCTACAAAGATTGCAAAAATAACCACTGCAATTGTAGAAGTTGTTCTCTGACCAGTGAAATCTAAGAACGGATTGCTAGGTAATAATTCAAGAATTTGCTGTGGTAACGTATTAGCAGTCAGATCTTTGGCTTGGCTACTAATTTCGCTTCCTCTTGAGTTTTCTGCACTACCTAAATCAATGCTTGAGGCATCAAGTCCAAAGACAATGGCATAAAAAATTCCTACTATAGCGGCTATAGCTACAGTACCAATTAAAAACATAAAAATATAAGTACCAATTTTAGCGAATTTATCACCAATTTGTATTTTACTGAATGCTGACACAATTGAAATGAATATTAGTGGCATTACAATCATTTGTAACAAAGCCACATAGCCGTCTCCCACAATACTAAACCAGTCAGTAGTTGTTTCAAGTACTTTGGAGTTTGCTCCATAAATAAGATGTAACGCTATACCAAACACAATTCCCAATCCTAATGCGGTAAATACTCTTTTAGGGAATGAGACGTGCTTTTTAGCCATTATGAATAACCCAATTAAAAACAATATCATAACGACAATATTAATAACTGTAAAAAAAGTCCCCATAATTAGTCTCCTTTGAATATTCTAATTCCGACATACTTAATAAGGATAATACTATTTATTTTATATTTCAATAGGTTGAAATAAAAAGTATAAATTATAAGTTTTTGAAAACACACAATAGTTAATTGAATTAAAATAATTTAAAGATTTAAATCGTTAATCATATTAATATAGAAATGAAAAAAGGTGAGACAATGAATTCAAAATGAATTCTGTCTCACCTTTGTATAAAGAGTTAGTATTGCGACAAATAGGTCCTGTTATCAATCATTAAATAATTGAAGTCTTTATAAATTAAATAATCTCGCAAAGAAACCTTTCTTCTCATCATTAGGTCTATTAAGAGAAGATTGCGTTTTAATATCTTCTTTTAAAGTATCAATAGATTGTTGATTATTATCATTAATTTCTTTAACTAAATTATTTTTAGTGTATTCAGATTGCTCTTTTTGAGCTGTTTGGATGGCTTCTTGTGAATTTTGAATAGCTAATAATGATTGATTGTGAGTATCTAATTTTTCAGTGATTTGATTTTGAAGTTCTTTTAATTCCGTTTGTTGTTGGTGAACTTGGCTGATCATTTGACCGAGCATTTGACGTTCTTCACGCATTTTTTGAATTTCTGTGCGCAATTCTTCTACCAATTGTGTAGCACCTTGATCAGCAGGTAGTTGTTCATTATCTTCTTTGACAATCACTTGTAAGAAGTCTTTTTCTTTTTCAAGCTCTTCAAAAGCTAAATCATAGCTATTCGTTTGTTTTACTTTTTCAGCGATATCTTGGAAAAGTTCGATATCTTCTTCTTTAAAGTCAGTAGCTTCACGGCCACGATATTCTGTCTTACTAAGTTGATAGCCACGTTCTTCTAAGTGTTGGACTATCTTACGGACTTGTTTTTCACTTAGTTCGACACGCTGAGCGAATTCTTTGGTTAACATAGCTGAAAGTCCTTTCGTTCTTTGATTTATGTACACTGACGTTTGTCTTCTGTCAGTGAAACGTCAGTCTAACCTCAAATATTAGTTTAACCCTTTATATCGCTCATTTCAAGTGTTCCTAATGGGGTAGGCGTAAATTCATTTTGACTAATAAAGGATAAATAATATCTCGAGAAATGCCGTTAGCAAACACATATTTTAAAATGTAATTTGATTTAACACTTGCTGGGTAGATATCTTTTGTTAATTCTATATTTGATTTAATGAATAAGTCTACTTTAAAAGGCGAGTCGATTTTTGAATAGTTAGGATGTATATAATCAATTTCACTTTGTCGTTCAAAGCCGTTTGATAATAGTAATTGTTGACGTTGAGTTAAAACTTGTTGATTGATGTCTTTTAATGGATGATCCGTCTTAGGAACTTCCACCATTACAAAATTAATATCACGAGAATGAACTTTATTAGAAAGTTGATTTAATTGATGTTCTATTTCTTGAAGGGTATTAATTAGGACATCTTCATAATCTGGTGTATCATTGGCGATTAAATGTATTAAAAATGCCGAATTTGTTGTTGCTTCATAATGTGCCGTTGCTAAACTAATAATCTCATCATCTTGTATGCCCACAAGAAATGCGTAATCATTTTCGGTCTTATTATTTTTTAAGGATCTTTCAATAATATAGCTATCTTCATAGAAATTCACATCTGATTGTTGATTATAAAAAGTGATTGCCTTGTCATAATATTCATCTTTTATGGATTGAATTACGTGAAAATTCATTATGTCACCCCCACGATAGTTTGTTTAAGTATAGCATATTTAAACATTTTGACGTCATTGTTAAAAAGATATTGAGATTGAAAAAACCGTAAAATGAACTTAAAACTACGTTCATTTCACGGTCTCAAAGTTTAAAAAGAATATTGACTATGATTTAGGACCTTTAGATTCATTTGCATAATGTGTAATATCAATTTCTTCATAAGCTGAGTTGTTTTCCTCAACTTCGTCGTGTGAAGAGTTATCTTTGTTGGCAATTACTAAAAATTTACCATCTAAAATATCTTTTTTGTATTTTTCTGTTTGCTCTTCAGATAATTCATAACGAGCTAAAACGGCTTCTTCGCCATCCTCACCAGTTAATAATTTAGACATACGGTCACTAAAAGAACCACTTGTAGCAATTAAAGTAACTTGAGAATCATGTAAATTATCTAAATGTAATTTACTTTTACTTACAACGACTAATTCATTTTCTGAGTATCCTTCAGCTTTTTTCTTATCAATAACGTTATAAATCTCATCTTGCTTGTCTAATACGGTAAAGTCTGCCATATTAATCGCCCTCCATCTTTTCGTCCTACTTTTAGTAAAAATATACCCTTAAGAATATTTATAAAACTCAACTATAGTTATTATATAATTAATTAAGAACTGTTTACAAATAGTGATGAACAATATTTAGTTAAACGCTTACACTTGAAAAATATTATTATGAAAGGGCTTGTAACAATTTCTATCATATTGAAAATAAAGCAAAAGTTTGCTATTATCGTTAAATAATTTATATCACTCATATAATCTAAAGAATATGGCTTTAGAAGTTTCTACCATGTTGCCACAAACGACATGACTATGAGTTCAGACTCAATACATAAAAGAGCAAGTTTTATTTAAATAGCTATCTAGAATACTATATAAAAGTTGTTTAGCTTTGGAGGTTGTATATTTACCCACTTCATCCTATGAGGTAAAACAAATTTAAAATTATAAAGTGTTTGAAGAAGAATACATTTAAATATACGGCTTCTTGAAATTTCAAAATACTATGTATTGCCTGTACGCTCATGGATCCTGAAACTTTTTCGCAAAGTTTGAGGCTTTTTTTGTATACAAATTTAGGAGGTTTTGACGTGGAATCGCTTAGACAGAAAGTCAAAGAAGATGGCGTAGTAATTGACGAAAAAATATTGAAAGTGGATGGTTTTTTAAATCATCAAATCGATGCAAAATTGATGCATGAAGTAGGTAAAACATTTTATGAGCAATTTAAAGATAAAGGTGTCACAAAGATCTTGACAATCGAGGCTTCAGGCATTGCTCCAGCTATTATGGCATCTTTACATTTTGATGTTCCTTGTTTATTTGCTAAAAAGGCTAAACCAAGTACGTTGAAAGATGGCTTTTATAGTACCGATATTCATTCTTTTACAAAGAATAAAACAAGTACGGTTATTGTTTCGGAAGAATTTCTAAATGAGAATGATACGGTTTTAATTATTGATGATTTCTTAGCCAATGGTGATGCTTCACTTGGGTTATATGATATTGCGCAACAAGCTAAAGCTAAAACGGTTGGTATTGGTATTGTTGTTGAAAAGAGTTTCCAAGATGGTAGACAAAGATTAGAAGAGGCAGGTTTAAACGTTTCTTCATTATGTAAAGTGGCTTCATTAAAAGGAAACCAAGTTACACTACTAGGTGAAAATGAATGAAGACGTTCATTTTAAGTTTACAACACTTATTAGCAATGTATGCCGGAGCGATATTAGTACCAATTATTGTTGGTACCAGTCTTAAATTTACTCCGGAACAAATTGCGTATTTAGTCACAGTGGATGTTTTTATGTGTGGTGTAGCAACATTTTTACAAGCTAACAAAGTGACGGGTACAGGATTACCCATTGTGCTAGGATGTACATTTACTGCGGTAGCACCTATGATTTTAATCGGTCAAACGAAGGGCTTGGATGTGCTATATGGTTCATTATTTGTATCAGGTATTTTGGTTGTCATTATTGCACCATTCTTCTCTTATTTAGTTAAATTCTTTCCACCTGTCGTAACTGGAAGTGTGGTTACAATTATAGGAATTAACTTAATGCCAGTAGCAATGAATTATTTAGCTGGTGGAGAAGGTGCTAAAGACTATGGAAATCCTAAAAATTTAATTTTAGGAGGCGCTACTTTAGTCATTATTCTTATTTTACAAAGATTTACGAAGGGATTCTTAAAATCCATTGCGATTTTAATCGGACTAGTTGCAGGTACAATATTGGCAAATGTGCTTGGCTTAGTAGATGTTAAGCAAGTGGGAGAAGCCCATTGGTTAGGAATACCTCAACCATTTCGTTTTTCTGGTTTCGGTTTTGATTTAGGTGCGATACTTGTATTTACAATTGTAGCCATCGTAAGTTTAATAGAATCGACAGGTGTATATCATGCACTAAGTGAAATTACTGGTAAAAAGTTGGAAAGAAAAGATTTTCGTAAAGGTTACACTGCGGAAGGTCTTGCTATTGTATTAGGATCAATTTTTAACTCATTTCCTTATACGGCATACTCTCAAAATGTTGGACTAGTATCTTTATCAGGTGCTAAGAAAAACAATGTCATTTACGGCATGGTTATTCTACTTTTAATATGTGGTTGTATTCCTAAATTAGGTGCATTAGCTAATATCATCCCATTACCTGTATTAGGCGGTGCAATGATTGCAATGTTTGGTATGGTTATGGCTTATGGTGTTAGCATTTTAGGACATATTGATTTTAAAAATCAAAATAATTTACTAATTATTGCAGTATCCGTAGGTTTAGGTACAGGTATTAGTGCAGTACCTCAAGCATTTAAAGCGTTAGGTGAGCAATTTGCTTGGCTAACTCAAAATGGCATTGTACTAGGTGCTATTTCAGCAATTATTCTTAATTTCTTTTTTAATGGTCTAAAGTATAAACAAAGCGAAGAAAATGTGAAATAATAGAAATAACTATATAAAAAATGGAGGCTGTATTATCAATGTGGGAAAATAAGTTTGCTAAAGAATCTTTAACGTTTGACGATGTTTTATTAATTCCAGCTGCATCAGATGTGTTACCTAATGATGCGGATCTTAGTGTTGAATTATCAGAACGAATTAAATTAAATATTCCAGTTATATCAGCTGGTATGGATACAGTAACCGAGTCTAAAATGGCAATCGCAATGGCACGTCAAGGTGGTCTAGGTGTCATTCATAAGAATATGGGCATCGAAGAGCAAGCTGAAGAAGTTCAAAAAGTTAAACGCTCAGAAAACGGTGTAATTACAAATCCATTCTACTTAACCCCAGACGAAAGTGTGTATGAAGCAGAAGCTTTAATGGGTAAATATCGTATTTCAGGTGTACCAATTGTTAGTGATAAAGAATCAAGAGAGCTAGTGGGTATTCTAACTAATCGTGATTTACGTTTTATTGAAGACTTTTCAATCAAAATTTCTGACGTTATGACTAAAGAAAACTTAATTACAGCTCCTGTAGGCACTACATTAGATGAAGCCGAAACAATTCTTCAAGAACACAAAATTGAAAAACTACCTTTAGTTGAAAATGGTCGTTTAGAAGGTTTAATTACAATTAAAGATATTGAAAAAGTGCTTGAATTCCCTCATGCAGCGAAAGATGCGCATGGACGTTTACTAGCTGCTGCAGCTATCGGTACATCTAAAGATACAGAAATTCGTGCTCAAAAATTAGTCGAAGCTGGCGTAGATGCATTAATTATCGATACAGCACATGGTCACTCTAGTGGTGTTATTCAAGAAGTTAAAAAAATGAAAGAAAAATATCCTGAGATTACAATCGTAGCTGGTAACGTAGCAACTGCTGAAGCTACACGTGCATTGTTTGAAGCTGGTGCTGACGTCGTTAAAGTTGGTATTGGACCAGGATCAATTTGTACAACACGTGTCGTAGCTGGTGTAGGTGTGCCTCAAATTACTGCGATTTATGATTGTGCTACTGAAGCTCGTAAATTTGGTAAAGCAATCATAGCGGATGGTGGTATTAAATTCTCTGGTGATATTATTAAAGCATTAGCTGCCGGTGGACATGCAGTAATGTTAGGAAGCTTATTAGCTGGTACTGAAGAAAGCCCAGGCGCAACTGAAGTATTCCAAGGCAGACAATATAAAGTTTATCGTGGTATGGGTTCTTTAGGCGCTATGGAAAAAGGGTCAAACGACCGTTACTTCCAAGAAGACAAAACGCCTAGAAAATTTGTCCCTGAAGGTATTGAAGGACGTACTGCATATAAAGGTCCTTTACAAGATACAATTTATCAACTTATGGGTGGCGTAAGAGCTGGTATGGGTTATACAGGTTCACCTGATTTAAAAACACTACGTGATGAAGCACAATTCACACGTATGGGCCCTGCTGGTTTAGCAGAAAGCCATCCACATAACGTACAAATTACAAAAGAATCACCAAACTATTCATTTTAATTTAAATCAAGTGTGATGAAGTCAATTTGTTAGAAAGAATGGGGAGCATTTTTCATTTTAAATGTGATTGTCATAGAGGTTGTTCACTTTTAAGAAGAATCTAAAAGCAATGCATTATGGGAAGTGTCTCTCTATTATTTACATAAAATTCAATTAAAAGGAGATTCACAATTATGGAAATGGCTCAAGAGCAAGAGTTGATTCTTGTCTTAGACTTTGGTAGTCAGTACAATCAATTGATTACGCGTCGTATTCGTGAAATGGGCGTATACAGTGAATTACATGATCACGAAATTTCGGTTGATGAAATTAAACGTATGAATCCTAAAGGTATTATTCTTTCAGGTGGTCCGAATTCAGTATATGAGGAAGGTTCATTCACTATCGACCCTGAAATTTATAATTTAGGCATTCCTGTACTAGGTATTTGTTATGGTATGCAGTTGACGACTAAACTTTTAGGCGGAAAAGTTGAGCGCGCTAATGAACGTGAGTATGGTAAAGCAATTATTAATGCAAAATCAGATGAGTTATTCTTTGGATTACCAGCTGAACAAACTGTATGGATGAGTCATTCTGATAAAGTAATTGAAATTCCAGACGGATTTGAAGTGATTGCAGATAGTCCAAGTACAAATTATGCGGCAATTGAAGATAAGAAACGTCGTATTTACGGTGTCCAATTCCATCCTGAAGTACGTCATACAGAATATGGTAATGATTTATTAAGAAACTTCGTACGCCGTGTGTGTGAATGCACAGGCGAATGGACAATGGAAAACTTTATCGATATAGAAGTTGAAAAAATCCGTAAACGCGTTGGAGATCGCAAAGTATTATGTGCGATGAGCGGGGGCGTAGACTCATCAGTTGTAGCTGTCTTATTACATAAAGCGATTGGCGATCAATTGACATGTATCTTTGTTGACCATGGTTTGCTTCGTAAAGGCGAAGGTGACATGGTTATGGAACAATTCGGTGAAGGTTTCGACATGAATATTATCCGTGTGAATGCACAGGAACGTTTCATGGATAAATTAAAAGGTGTATCTGATCCAGAACAAAAACGTAAAATTATTGGTAATGAATTTGTATATGTGTTTGATGATGAAGCGGCAAAATTAACTGACGTTGATTTCTTAGCACAAGGTACACTTTATACTGACGTCATCGAATCAGGTACTAAAACTGCACAAACTATCAAATCTCACCATAACGTAGGTGGATTACCTGAAGATATGGAATTTGAACTTATTGAGCCGATTAACACGTTATTTAAAGATGAAGTGCGTGCATTAGGTATAGAATTAGGCATTCCTGAACATTTAGTATGGAGACAGCCTTTCCCAGGTCCAGGTTTAGGAATCCGTGTATTAGGTGAAATTACTGAAGATAAATTAGAAATCGTACGAGAATCAGATGCGATTTTACGTGAAGTTGTGCGTGAGGAAGGTCTTGAAAGAGACATTTGGCAATACTTCACAGTACTTCCTGGCATTCAATCTGTAGGTGTTATGGGAGACTATCGTACGTATGATCATACTGTAGGTATTCGTGCAGTTACATCTATTGACGGTATGACAAGTGACTTCGCCCGCATTGATTGGGAAGTCCTACAAAAAATCTCAAGCCGTATCGTAAATGAAGTAGATCACGTTAACCGCGTAGTCTATGACATCACTTCTAAGCCACCAAGCACTATAGAGTGGGAATAGAATATATAAATTATAAAACCCTTTAACCACAATGGTTAGAGGGTTGTTTTTGTAATTCGTAAATTCAAAAAAGGGCATATAAAGGGCATAATGTGGAAGTTTTTGAATTTATGTATAAAAGAAGAGATAATCATCAGTGGTTTTAGGATTTTTTATACATAGTTTTTAACTCCTTATCTTCTCCAATTTATTCATCATATCTTTATCCATTTGCTCAGTAACATGACTATATATCTGTAATGTGGTTTTATGGTCTGTATGACCTACACGTTCCATAATCGCACGCAGTGAAACACCTAATTGCGATAGTAATGAGATATGGCTATGACGCATGGTGTGACTTGTCACATGCTTTTCTATTCCTATATTTTGAGCAGCTATTTGTATGTTCCTATTAATTGATGTAAGAGGTAAAGGGTTGCCTCTATGACTTGTGAATATAAAGCCCCTATCCACATACATAATTTCCCATTGAACAGCTTTCTTATTTTCTAACATAACCCTACGTAAAATGTCACAACTTCTAGTAGTTAAAGATATAGTACGATAAGATGACGCTGTTTTTGTGGTATCTTTGAAACCTACTTTGTTACCATCTTTGCGCCAGTGTATAGTGCCGTCAATAACAAGCTTCTTATTTTCAAAATCAATATTATCAGGTTGAATTGCTAGGAGTTCGCCAATACGCATACCATTTAATACTTGAAATTCAACTATGTAAGCAGTAAACAAGTATGACCTTTTCATATAGCTAGCACGCTTTTTTATTCGCTATACGATTTAATTCTTCAACGATAGCCAGAACTTCAGCCATTTCTAAATAATTTTCACGTTTAGCTTTAACTTCTTCTCTTGTAGTCGCTTTTTTAGGCATAACAACATCATCTATGTATGATATATCAGTGATGTTATATTTCTTTTGAGCATAACGGAGTATATTTTTGATGATACTTAAATCATCTTTAACTAATTTATGACTTAGTCCATCTTTTAACGAGGAGTTAATTAAATCTTGTATAACATCAGCATTCATATTTTCAACAAGAATATCCTTGTCTATGTTTCTTTTGATGTGAGCCACTTTATAGCTTTTAGTGGTAATGGTGGACTGTTTAGATCCAGATGTTAGCTTATAACGCTCAAACCACTCATCACATGCAGCATGAAAAGTTAGCGTTTTTAGGTTAGTAGGTGTCTTATCATTTAACTTAGCCTCTATACGCTCGTTTAAGCGTTTCTGAGCCTCTTTCTGTGATTGCTTACCATTCTTATTAAGCACAACGCTAGTACGTCGCCATTTATTTGTGAGTGGGTCTTTATACTTCTCATAATAGCGATATTTAGTTTCACCATGTTTATTAGTAAATTTCTCATGCCACATGTAATCACCTCCAAAAATTTTAAAAAAGTACGTGAAGATACCCTAGTATTAAGTATTTGTTCTATAACATTGAGTTCTAATCGATTAGGAAGATGTTTATTTAAGTACTATACTCCATCTAATTCGTCAGAGATATTTCTAAGTATTTTTCCTACTTGATAAGTATTTATATCTTTCGGTAAAGAATGTTTAAAATAGTTATTGTTATTAGTTTCAACTTCATAAGTAATTTTCTTTAGTTTTATTTTGCAATTTAAAATTCTCAAATATATTCTCCTTAATAAAATTTTTGTCTTCTATTTAAAGTTATATAGCATTATTAAGATGATTATTATACATATACCATACAATATACTCCAGATAGAATAAGTTTTTGTAGTGATGCTACCATCTGTTTTTATAAACATATAAACGTTATATAAGAACAATATTAAGCATATGCACCATAAAATCATAAGACAGTTTATAACGATAATCACTTTTTATGCCTCCCGTATATTTAGAGCCATTAAGATGATGCTAATTAAAATGGTCCAATTCATAAACGCTTAATGGTTCAAGTATAGTTATTCAAATATTGTAATGCTGTATTACACTCCTAAATAGTTTGAAGATATATAATTTATAAGATATCCCATCAAACATAGCACCCCGATGGCTAATATAAGCGCCGAGATAGTCCTACAATTATTCTTATAATACAAACCCTCGTTTTGTGCTAAAAAGAAACTTAGTACATATAATATGATGCTGATCAAAAATAAAACTATGATAAATATTAGCATAGCAACCTCCTTTTAAATGATTACAGTTGATAAGAAATTACTTTTAGAACTATGTATCTAATTGTTTAGCAATTTCTTCTAATGTGTATCTAATTTCTTTTAAAGTACGATTTTCTGAAAATGTATAAGTAAAAGTTTTCCCATTATTTGTTTTTGCAGTAACAGTATATAAATCACTACCATATTCATAGCTTATTTTATAGTTTAAAATTTCCATAATAAAATCCCCTTTTTTATTTAAAGATTTTTATACAGATATATAACCCCCAAAATTTATTACCTTTTATATTCATTTTTCTATGGTGTATTAGACATTGTTCGATAGAACCACCACCTTAATTATTTTTGTTGTGCCATATGTGTAAGAGCCTTCTAAAAATTATATTTTGTTATTCTTAGTTCCTTATCCTTTTTAATTTTTTTTTAAAATATAGTTTATAGTTGGAAGATTATTTAAAGTAATATTTTTATTATTATAAATTTGAGCAAATAGTAATTCACAGATATCATCACAAAAGTTTTTATCTGTATCTTCGAAAGAATTAACATCTTCATAGAATAAGTTTTTAAATAAACTTCTGCTAACATTGTCAATAAATAGCATGTTTTCATAGTATTCAAGATGATAATTAAAATATATAAATAATCTATCTATAATGTTCTCTTTACCAGAGTATAAGAACGCTGCTGAATGAATACCTTGTGCTACTGATAAATAAGTAGAATAATTAGTATACTTTCTTATAACGTTTTTATTTTTATTAGTCTTTTTATAGTAAAACACTAAATTATTTATGATGTTTGCTGTTCTGTGATCCGAATTTTTTGATTTTTGATTTTGTTTTAATAAATACAAATAAATATACTCTATTTTATCATCTACATTTAATACTTCTTTTGCAATTTTATGTGCTGAACCTAATGAAATAATTGGGCTGTTATAAAAGTGTAAAATATATTCCGTTTCGCCAATTATTTCATTCCCCTTTGAAGTTGGAACATATACTTGTGGCAATTCAATTGCATTTTCATCTATATTAGTTTTGACTCTTTCTATCAATTCTGGCTTATTTCCACCTAATTTGAGTTTATATTCTTTTAATATATCTTTTAACTCAGGAACTTTAAGATAAGGTAAAGAAACATCAAAATTCGATTTTATATCTAGAAAACCTAAGTTGATCAATTTATTTAGAATTTTATCTACATTAATTTGATTTTCTAACAAATAAAAATGATTTTTAACTTCTTTGCCAACTTTTCTGTTTTTATTTAAATGTAATATTAAAATATCGTTAGCATTTAAATCAGAATTATGAATGTTGTTGTTATTATCATCTTTAACTTCTGAAACTAAGACTTTATTATGTTTTTGAATATTTTCATTCAAATTTATTTTGTTTTTATTTGATGTATTAGTTTTACTGTTTGTTATTGGATTTGTCTGTTTTACTTTTTTACTATTATTGATTTCAGTATCATGTGGGACATTATCCTTCTTAATATGACTATTCGATTGAACGTTATTTAATCGAGTTGTTTCAGAATTAGATATATTTTTGTGATTATTATTGGATTTATTACTTTTATAATCTAAGTTCTTATGATTAAACAATTTAGATAAGGTTAGCAATTATCTTTTAACAGAAACAACATTGTCGGCAGAAGAAACTCAAAAAGTATTAGATTTAGTAGAAGAACAATTTTCTCAAAACATTCAACAGCAACGAAAAGATGAACTAACTCAACAGTCACAAAGAGAGAGAAAACTTATGAAAATGTTTGAAGAAAATCGCATAGTTAAATAATAAATATCTTGCCTATCCTTAGTGGTAGGCTCATTTTATTTGTGAGGTGCATACATGAACCTTAAAAGAGTGAAATATCCACTAATCTATCATGAAAATAAAATATCTGAGTACACATTGCTAACGGAATATAATCCTAAGTTTATCAATACTAAAATTAAGGCTATCACTATGCAAATAGAGATGATGTATCACTTAAACATCTCCCGCATGACTACTAGTGAAGTTCATGGCGTTGTATCAATATCCTATCCACTAGAAAAGTTAGCGATTGATATTATTGATGAAAAAGAAAAATTGAATTGTTTCAAAACAAAATCGAATAGAAACATGCAGCAATTAAAACAAGTTATTAAGCGATATACACCAGGTGAACAAAAAGAAATCATGTATTATATGCAGTCCAATGGTTCGACAATAGATTATGACCTCATAGAACGCCTGCAACGTGATTTATACAAGCTAAGACATGCAAATAAACAGAAAGTAAGTGTAAGGGCATGAGTTACGACAGAGAGGCTATTAAGCAGTTTATATGTGACTACTCAAAAGAGAACCATGATACTACATATAATGATAAAAATACCAATATAGATGATTTCTTTTCACTGAGTGATGAAGTCGAACCCTTTGAACTAAGTGAGAATACTAGTAATCAAGTGTTCTTCAATGAACTAGATCAGTTAATTTATACAGTAGGGACTAGAAGGGAATACTACATATTTTTCTTACTATGTGAAGGGAAATCTATAAATGAAATTGCAAAGATATTTGAGTTAAGTAGAGAAAGAATACGTCAACTATTGAATAGTTTATTAGACAAATTAGAGGAGGGATAACATGAGTGATTTAAACCCTAGACAAGAAAAGTTTATATCTGAATACCTAAAGACGTTGAATGTAACACAAAGTGCAATTAAGGCTGGTTATAGTCCTCATACTGCAAGTGTACAAGGTAGTAGATTGCTAAAGAATGAAAAAGTGGCTAAGTACATTGAAGAGCAACGTAAGAAAGTGATTGATGAGGGCGTACTATCAGCTAACGAACTACTTCATATCCTAAGCAATGCAGCAGTAGGTGATGAAAGTGAAGTGAGAGAGGTCGTTGTTAAGCGTGGTGAGTTTCAACGCAATCCCGATACTGACAGAATGAACCTAGTTTATAACGAACATGTAGAAATGGTAGAAGTACCTATTAAGCCTAGTGACCGTTTACGTGCTAGGGATATGTTAGGTAAGTATCATAAGCTATTTATTGACAAGAAAGAGTTATCTACGGACACACCAATTTTCATTAATATAGGTGAGTGGCCGGAAGATGAGGAAGAAGAAAAACGGAAAGCATTAGATGAACTACATGAGCAACACCCTAACAGAACAATGATTATTGATGATGTACCATTAGAGGACTGAGAACCATGTGTGATACTGCTGATAAATTAAATATGATTAGCATTGAAGATATGTATAACAGAGCGATGGCGATAAAGAAATGTTCCGTCATCTATTACGATGATCTTATGAATGATAAAGAGTGTGCAGTGTGGCATACGTTGAGTAAAACACAAAAAGGTTTAGGAGTAATACTACCGTTTAACTTAATGATTGCAAGAAACGGTGTAGATAGGCGCATAGTACCATCTATAAAATTAAATGATGATAGGATATTTATTTATCCGAATAGATAGCGTTGGGCTTATTTACGATAGGGTTGATGTGAACAAAGTTGTACCTACGTTTATTGATGATATAGGGAGATTTGAGGAATAATAGAAGAAAATGGAGTTACACTCCATGCTTTTAATATTACTAAGAAATCATTCTGCTTTTTGATATAAATAAAGGCCTTCTCTATTTTTCATAGAGGAGGCTTTGTTATTAAATATGAATATGTCCTTTTGAGTAATGATATTTTCTAGGGCTTCTTGTAGGAATAAAAGCTCTTGCCATAGTCAATAAGCCCACTTTACCAAATAGCATAACAATCACGATAATTAGTTCTGTTAAGCCGTTATATTCAGATGTTAGATCCATAGTCAAACCAACAGTCCCAAAAGCGGATATAACTTCAAACAATATTTTAACTAATGGTATGCTTGGATTAATAATTGTTAATAAAAAAGTAATAGCGAATATGAAAATAATAGAAATGGTAATTGTCACGATAGATAGTTTAATATATTTGTCAGATATTTCTCTATTAAATAAAGAGACAGTATTTTCTTTACATATAGCATTTAAAACAAAAATAAAAACTATTGCAAATGTCGTTACTTTAATACCTCCAGCAGCACTAAGAGGCGCTCCTCCAATAAACATAAGTGCCATTAATAATAAAGCGGTAGGAGTTTTAATATTTCCCATATCAATACTATTGAAACCGGCTGTTCTTGTCGTTACCGATTGAAATAAGGCATTACCTATTTTTTCAATCAATCCCATATTATTTAAAGTATTGGATTGTTCTAATAAAAAGAATAATATAGCGCCAAAAATAATTAAAATAAAAGTAGTTGAAAGTACCACTTTTGAATGAAATGAAAGCTTATTAAGTTTTTTGCAGTTAATCAAATCAACAAGTACGAAATGTCCTAATCCACCTAGAACTATTAAAAAGGGGACAGTAATAATAACTACTGGATCGTTAGAAAAGTCTATTAGATTATTTTTAAATAAGGCAAAACCAGCATTATTAAAAGCTGATACAGCAGTAAATAAACTTATGAATAATCCCTGTCCAATTCCAAATTTAGGTATAAATGATAGACTTAAACAAAATGCACCTATCAACTCTGTAATAAAACTATAAATCGCTAAATGCTTAATTAATTTGACAACTCCTCCAGCTTCATCTATATTCCATGTGACCATAATTAAAAATCTGTTTTGCAGTGAAACCTTTTTATTTAAAAACACAAATATGAGCATTGTTACGGTAACAATACCAAGCCCACCGATTTGTATTAATAATAATATAACTACTTCTCCAAGTAGGTTAAATTGGGCTCCTATATCAACTGGAGATAAACCCGTAACAGTGAAAGCGCTAGAAGCAATAAAAAGAGCGTCTATAAAGGTTATAGGTTTTTTACCAGTATAGGGTAAATAAAGTAAGATAGCCCCTACAAGCGTCGTTGAAAAAAAGAGCATTAAATAAAAGTACAATGATTTATTAGCTTTACTCATGATTTATACTCCAATATTTATATTCTATTTTGATAAGTAGATAATATCATAAATAGAATATAAAATATAACAACCATAGAATAACAATTAATTAGAAAAAGAATGAAGTTTAACATAGAATGATAATGTAAATGATTAGCACACGGACAAGTTAGATATTTCATTTTAAACGTCACTAATATAGTGAGTGGTGGTTTTTTGTATCATAAGACACTGAGAAGCGTCCTGTGTTGCAGTGAGAAATACATTGTAAATTCATCTTTACACACTAATAAAAACTTTTAACAATTATTTAATAGACATTATCTATAAAAAAAGAGATAATAATTTCCAGAGGCTAATATAAAGCCTCAGCTGTCCTATAGAGTTTATTAAATGAAGCCCTTAGCTATACGTGGATATGTAATTGTTAAAAGAGGCTAACCTTAATGGTTGGTCTCTTTTATATATATACAAAAAACTTCATTAATCAATTGACTAATGAGGAGAGTTTATTTTATGAGCTTAATCTATTACACCCATGCTTAAATTAATATAAACATATTTTATTTTATTATTCTGTAATTATTCATGACGAAACACATTTTTTAAAGACGCTGAGAGACGTATTCTAATGCAGCGAGAAATAGGAATACGTACAAATATATATTGATCGTTACAAATACAAGAGTAGAATTTTATATGAGAAATCATTGTGTGTCATCAAATATTAATAGTAGAAAAACAATAATGAATATGTAATAATTAACGAGTGAGATTACCTTTGTTATAGTATTACCCTTACCTTATATCCTTTTCGTCTATTAGTACGTTTCATACTCACTTAGGTAATCTCTAACTTTGTTAAGTATACGGCATAAGACTCGAGGGGCTTAATGCCCTTTTTATAATGAAAATTGACTTTGATGGAGAGTTTATATTGATTGAAATATAAACAATAGTTTTTTTAAAATATGATAATGTGGTAAATTAAATATATGTTGAATTCCCTTCAACATATAGAAATGTTTTAACACAAGCATTTCTCAAACTTTTCCTTTTATTGAGGCAAATCCTAGCGATTGCCTCAATTTTTATGTTATGATTTACTTGCTCTCGAAAAGAGAGAGTGTGTTTTAGATTAGTATCTTTAGATAATATTGTAAGTCAACGATATCATTTTGAAAACATTCTCCCCTAAAAAGATGTTTTCGAACCCCTTTCGCCACATCTTAATTGATGTGGTTTTTTTAGTTTTAATGAATTGCAAATAGCATAATCTTTAAAATTAAATGCATTTTAAAACAGAGGGCAAAAAAGGGCATATTTTTGAAACTAAGGGCAAACGTATGAACATAAATTTGGTTATTGAGCAGTTATAACTACTGATATAAACCTATTTTGAAAGAATACGATATTATATAAAATAAAGTTTACGATTGAGTGGGAATAGAAGTTAAAATGTAATTTTAGGCTAGAAATACCTTTGTGATAGGGTTTCTAGCCTTTTTTAATATGAGAGGTTTTGAAAATGAGATTAAATAAAATCGAGCTTCAAGAAAAGGATTATCCTAAGGCATTGGCTATTTGGGAGCGTTCAGTTATTGCTACACATGACTTTTTAAAAGAGAAAGATAGAATAGCACTAAAAAAGGAAATCCCAACATACTTCTCGCATGTTGAGGCATATTTGTGGTTTGATGGTGATGATGTCATTGGATTTTCAGGGACTAATGAAGCTAATTTGGAAATGCTATTTTTAGATCCTAAATACTTTAAACAGGGTTATGGCACGGAAATACTGCAAACTTTAATTCAAGAGCATAAGGTTCAATATGTGGATGTAAACAAAGATAACCCCAATGCCGTGTCATTTTATCTCAAAAATGGATTCAAACAATATGATGAATCTGCAAAAGATGGACAGGGTAGGGATTATCCAATCGTACATCTTAAATTGTTTTACTTCTTCCATGCCATTAATAATTCAGTATGGTTTGTTTTATCAATATTGGCGTCAATTTTTATGAAACCTAAATCCGTATAAAAATGAACGGCGCGATGGTTTTCTTCAAATACTTTTAAAGATAAATAATCATATTCAGATTGTAAATGCTTAATGAGTGCATGCCCAATCCCTTGGTCTCGAAATTCCTCTTTTACAAACAAACCGGCTATGTAAGTGTCATTAAGCCCGCAAAATGCGACAATGTCCTTACCATTTTTATAAACGTAAACATCAGCATCCTTAAGAGCGTCAAGTACAGTAGTATAGTTGTCTATCCAATAAAAACTATCAATAAAGGTATGTGTATCTAAATTTGCATTAAGCCAAATATTTCCTAAAATTTTTATAGTTTTATGATTTTTCTTTTTTAAATGTTCTATCATAGCAAACACCAACTTTATATATATAGTAGATAATTAAAGTAATAAAGAGATTAAAGCTAGAATTGGAAGGGTTCCTTGTTTAAGGAAAATACTAATATGACTCGTTAACCCACCGTAAACAGCTACTATAATGGTATAAATTAGAATTGGAATGCATAGTTGTTTAGGAGCACTACTGAAAAAAAGACCATAAATTAGAAGTAAACCAATCAAGCCATTATACACTCCTTGGTTCTTAAGAAGGGTATTTATGTTTTTATTATTCAGTTGACTAACAGGAATACCGAAGACTTTGCTCGTTCTATCGGAAGTCGTTGCTATGGTCTCTAAATACATAATAAATAGAAATTCAATCGCTACAAGTGAAATGAGTATTATGGATAGTATATGAATTTAAATCAGTCCTTTCTGTAAATGATAAATTGTATTTTTATATGCATCTCTATTACTTGTTTGATTATTACCCTAATTTTAGTAGCATTTGTGTGAAATAGGAGTTTTAATAAGAAAAATTCACTAAACATTAACCGATTTAGTGATTTGAAGGAAATTTTCGACACATTTTTAAGCGTTTTCACAAAATTGTTACATGCATGAACGCTAAAATATGTTACTTTATAGTTAAACAAATAAATTCATTTTATCCACTGACGTTCAATTCTTATATATAGGGATTGAGCGTTTTGTTTGTATGCACAAAAAAAGAGTGAAATCATCCGATTTCACTCTTTTTTATATGGAATGTTTATGTGCGTAATGCGAGACTTATTTTTTAGTTAAGTCGATGATGAATTTAACAAGTTCAATAATACCAGAAATGATTCCCATTTTGAGTACCTCCTTATTAAATGTTAAATAAAGTATATCGTGATTTTGAGAGGATTTGTTTGGTAATTCCTAACTCAATGAAAGCGTTTCGTAGTCGTTAGATTTCAGACAACTTAATACGATAAATCATGCCTATCTGAAAGATTGAAGTGTAACGTGTTATTAAATGTATGAAAGAACTTCCAATTACTATAATAGATTGACTTTTTAGCAATATTTTCTTATATTGTATGTATTACGCTGATTTTTACATAGGTGTTTATCAAGCATTTGTGCAAGGAATTTTTCGAAATCCATTGTTCACTTGAAGGGTAAGGCATATGTTCAACGATACATATTAGGTAGCTTGAAAAAGCATTTATACATATTAAGTAAATGAGTTCTCATAGAAACCTACAATAGTTAGTAAATATCTGATACCTAAGGATAAAACTAGACTATTGTAGGTTTTTTCTTATATTGTTAATAGTATAAGGGAACTTTTTATATGAAATAGATTGAAGACATGGAGGAGCGGCAATGTTAAGTTCTGGTTTTTTACTAACATTATTTTTCGTAACGCTTGTCATTGCAGTGTTAAGTGGCTTAATTTTTTTAATGCCATCGGTTCCTGTAAAATACATACGTTTACATTTAACTTTACTTCTATTACCTGTCATTGTAGGAGTAATTGGATTAATCACTATTAATGGCAGAGAAGTTATAGGTATCTTTGCTCTAGATAAACTAGCTTGGTTAGTAGGTGCCTTTGTATTAGCTTTAGGTTTTATTATTCAGAAATTTTCTGCACGTTACTTATTAGGCGATCGTAATTATCGTAAATACTTCCCGTTATACACATTTACAACAGTATTTGCGTCTATTGGTTGGTTAAGTAATGATTTACGCTTGATGGTTATTTGTTGGGGACTAACATTATTTTGTCTAACACAACTTATACGATTAAACCGTTCTTGGAAAGTGCCGGCTGAAGCAGCAAAAGTATCTGCGCGTTCATTTATCATTGGATGGGTTGCTTTATTATTAGCTGTAGTTGTATTTTTTATCGGTACTGGCGATTGGGTTATCGATCCATCACAAGATTACGATGTTTCAATGAGTTATGGACTGAAATTAATTGTAGATTTATTACTTGTTATTGCTGTTATTATTCCAGCAGCACAATATCCATTTCAAAGTTGGTTAATTGAGTCTGTTGTTGCACCAACACCCGTATCTGCAATTATGCATGCTGGTATTGTAAATGCTGGTGGTATTATTTTAACGCGTTTTTCACCAGTATTTGATAATAATATTGCATTAACGTTATTACTCATTATTTCAAGTATTTCAGTACTTATTGGATCAGGGATTAGTTTGGTGCATGTTGATTATAAAAGACAACTTGTAGGTTCAACAATGAGTCAAATGGGTTTCATGCTTGTGCAATGTGCTTTGGGTGTTTATTCTGCTGCGATTATTCACTTGATTTTACATGGCGTATTTAAAGCAACGCTATTTTTACAATCAGGGTCAATTGTTAAACGCTTCAATATTCCAACACCACCAAATGTTAAGCGTTCTTATGCTTGGACAGTATTAGGAAGAACATTAGCCGTTGTTATTGCTATTATCTTCTTTTTAACAAGTTCGCATACGCCTTACACATTAATTAGCGCCTTTATCCTAGCATGGTCATTATCTGTATCGTGGAATCAAATGGTTGCATTAAATAGAGGTATGATGGGAAGAGTAATTGGCATTGTGATGCTTATCATTGTGGCGCTCGTTTACGTTGTGACACATGAAGTATTTGTTAATATTCTAAATAGTGTATATATGGTAACACCACATCCACCATTAATTAGCGTTATCATTTGTGTGGCCATCCTAGTATTAGGTAGTATCTTTAGCATTTGGGTAGCACGTCGTCGTTCATCAATAGCCTTCGCTAAAGTATATTTATGGCTTGTAAAAATTGGAGAAGCAAAATTTAAATCGGTTGAAAGTCATCCGAACTACTTAAAGAATTATTTATAAGAGGTGAAATCTAACATGACAATAACTAAACATAACATAGAAGAAACAGTTAAATCGGCACGTCGTGTGATTACACCACTATCTCCTATATCTATCTTTGCAGCACGTAATCCATGGGAAGAAATGGAACATGAAACGTTTGATCAAGTAGCTCAATGGTTTAAACATGTTCGTGATATAGATTTATACCCAAGTCATGCGTCAGTGATGACTGCTTTAGAAAATGGCGAGATAGACCAGAAACTTGTAGAAACAGAAGTACAACAAGCTATTAAAGACTACAACACTTCAGTGCCAAAATCACATATTGATATTTATTGTAAAAATGCGATGCGCATCAAAGATTTGCCTACAAACCTAATAACTAAAGAAGCATACTTAAAGATTGAAGTATCTAAGCTCAAACGTGTATTTGAAAATGAGCCTTTTAAATATGCACGATCAAAAAGTGCGAATGCATTTAATGCTAAAGGTGAATCTTTAATGGATGAACTGAATACACATATCATTAAGTGGTCTAAATTATATTTAGATAATTTCCAATCAAGTTGGACTATGCCTAAAAGAGAAGAAGGATTCTATATTTCTTGGCTACATTTAGCACAGCATGATCCAATGCTTACTAAAACGCAACGTAAAATGATTAAGACACTGCCTCAAGATTATAGAGAGGCTTTAATCATGGCATTAAATCATTTAGATATAGCTGAAGATGAACGTGAATCATATTTAACAGGTCATTTCCTATCATTACCAGGTTGGGCAGGCATGATGTACTACCGTGCTGAGCAACATGAACATGAAGCGGATTTGTTAACGCAGTATCTTGCTATAAGATTAACGATGGAGTGTATTTTACTAGATACTGAAAAAATGAGCCGTCCGGCAGTCTTAAATGTTGAAAGACGAATCAAAGAGCTTGTAAGTAAATGGTTATATTATGGAGAGATGTCAATTGATGATTGGGCCTCAATGTCTATTGAAGACCAATTGGAACATTTAAGATTTGCTCATGATTTTAACCCACTCTATTTCAAAAAATTATGGCTTGAAGCGTGGGAAGAAACACATGAACGTGAGTTAGTCGAAGCGATTTATGATAAATCTGTTAAACCAGTAGAGCAAGAAACTCAAGTCCAATTAGCTTTTTGCATTGATGTGCGTTCAGAGCCTTTTCGTCGTCACTTAGAGAGTGAAGGACCGTTTGAGACGATAGGTATTGCAGGTTTCTTTGGCCTTCCAATTAGAAAAGAAGTGTTAGATGAACAATTTACGCATAATTCATTACCTGTTATGGTACCACCAGCTTATGCTATTAAAGAGTATGCCGATCGCCATGATTTAAATACGTATAACCAACAACAACATTCGGTTACATCCATGTTTTATACATTCAAATTGATGAAACATAATGTCTTACCGAGTTTACTCTTACCAGAATTAAGTGGACCATTTTTAAGCTTAAACACGATAGCGAGTACATTAATGCCGAAGAAGACAGGCCATTTTGTGCGCAATTTTACGAAGAATTGGTTGAAGAAACCCGAAGCTAAATTAACAATTGATCGTGAGCATGAAATTTATAATGATTTACCAATAGGGTTTACAGAAGAAGAACAGGTTGCTTTCACAAGACAGGCACTACAATTGATGGATTTAACGACAAACTTTGCACCTTTAATTGTACTAGGCGGTCATGGAAGTGTGTCTAATAACAATCCTTATCATGCTTCGTTAGAATGTGGCGCTTGTGGAGGCGCGTCAAGTGGATTCAATGCTAAGCTATTGGCAATCATGTGTAATTTACCACATGTACGTGAAGCTTTAAAAAATGAGGGTATAGTGATTCCTGACTCAACCGTCTTTGTTGCTGCAGAGCATAAGACGTCTATCGATGAATTAGAATTTATTTATATGCCAGAATTAACTAAGGAAGCTCAAAATGCATTGGATATGTTAAATGAAGCTATGCCACGTATAAGTTATAAAGCGAATTCGGAACGTCTCGCTAATCTTCCTGGCTTAGATCAAGATGATTTGAAAGATCCGGTTGCAGAAGCGCATCGCTTTGCGAATGACTGGAGTGAAATCCGTCCAGAATGGGGCTTAGCTCGTAATGCAGAATTTATTATTGGTCAGCGTAATATTACTGCAGGTACCAATTTAGAAGGACGAGCTTTCTTACATAATTATGATTGGAAGAAAGACACTGATGGGCAATTATTAAATACAATTATTTCGGGTCCAGCTTTAGTAGCACAGTGGATTAATCTACAATATTACGCGTCGACTGTTGCACCACATTTTTATGGAAGCGGAAATAAGACTACCCAATCAGTAACATCTGGTGTTGGCGTCATGCAAGGTAATTCAAGTGACTTATTGGCTGGGTTACCTTGGCAATCGGTTATGGCTGCAGATAATAAAATTTATCATTCTCCAATTCGATTGTTAGTTGTTATCCAAGCGCCAGATCAATATATTAAAGACTTACTTGAGAATAATATTAAATTCAAACAGAAAGTTGATAATCAATGGGTACGTTTGGCTAGTATTGATGAAAATGGTAGTTGGAAAGACTGGTAGAGAGTTCGGTTTTTTCGGAAAAAGTGATAAAATAAAGTTAATCAATTAATAGGAGACAAATGATTAATCATGGCTAAATCTAAAGGTGCTTATGAGGCAGAGATTAGTAAGGCAATTACACAATGGGAAAAGGATTTTCTCGGACGTGGCTCACTTTCAGTAAAAACTGATATACTACGCGATATGATTATCGTCAACTTACAAGGCGTATTAACTCCTGCAGAATATCGAGTATGCAAGACACAAGAAGGCCTACTTAACATTAAACGAACGCGGTCGGAACTTGTGGAGTCAGGACAAGATGATTTGATGCAATTAATCTTAGATATTACTGGCGTCAGTGTGAGTAGTTTCCATAGTGATTTAAGTACGATTACAGGCGAACGAGTGATTGTATTTAAACTAGATACTAATTTGGAAAAGCAACTTTAAACTCAATGTCGTTAATGTTAATACAATTTTAAAGAGGCACCCTAAAAGTTAGATTATTATGCTGACTTTGTAGGGTGCTTTTAAGTATAAACGTTTTAATTAATGAATTATCCATTTATATTTAAATATTTCTAATTAAGAGATTATTTTATTGGATTAGTGTACAATTTACACAAAGAGAATCTAGGAGTTGAAAGTGATGCGCGTAAATGAGTTTAAGCAACCAATTGGAGAAGCATTAGATGACTTTGTGACGCCGTCTTTTCCTGATGCACAAACGCTAGAGGGCAGTTATGGAAGGTTAACAAAGCTAAGTATTGAACACATAAATGATTTATATGACGTTCTATGTGATGTTGAATCGAGACGCATTTGGACGTATCTTTATGAGGGCCCTTTTGATTCTAAGACCGAATTTGAACAATACATTAAACAACTTATTGATAGTAAAGATAAATATTTCTTTACGATTTTAGATAATGTGCAACAAAAACCTTTAGGTATTCTAGCATTAATGCGTATAAATCCAGAACAAGGGTCTATAGAAGTAGGCAATATTATCTACTCTAAAAAGTTAAAGAAAACACGTGTGGCTACAGAAACTCAATATTTGTTAGCGAAATATGTGTTCGAAACGTTAGGCTACAGACGATATGAATGGAAATGTGATAACTTAAATGCACCTTCCAAACATGCTGCGCAACGATTTGGATTTACATATGAAGGATTATTTAGACAATCTAATATTTGTAAAGGTCGTAATCGTGATACTGCTTGGTTCTCATTGTTGGATAGTGAGTGGCCAGATGTAAAAGCAAGATTTGAACACTGGCTTGAACTATCTAATTTTGATCAGGAGGGACAACAAATTAAACATTTAAATGACTTTTAATAAGTAAAATACATGTTTAATTATTTTTGAAAATAATGAAATTAGGGACTGGTAAGCGTATGAATAAACAAATAAGTGAAATTTCACCTAAGATGACGTTGCCTATGTTCATGATTGGGTTAATTATTTTTGTCGTTGTTGCAATAAATGTAATTCACGATACATTATTGGTTCAAAATGTCGATATAGGTTCTTTACATTGGCTGACAGATTATTTTGGTGAGCCGGAACGTAAATACGGCGATGGTATTTGGCATAATTTCATGACTTTTTGTGCTGAGATAGGAGAAGTAAAGTCAGTTATCTATATCACACTATTTTTAGCAATTGTTTTATTGTTTAAACATTATAAATTATCGATTTGGATGGTTTTAACTATAACGAGTGGTACGTTATTAAATTATTTAATTAAACAACTCATCGAGAGACAACGTCCATTTAATCATTTGATGCGAGACCACGGATATTCATTTCCAAGTGGGCATTCTAATGCAAGTACGTTACTTGCTTTAATATTGTTAATTATTTTAATTCCTTTAATAAAACTCAAAGCAATAAGGATAATAGCCAATACTATCACTATTATCATTTGGATAGGTGTGCTGTGTTGCCGACTATATTTTCATGCGCATTATATTACAGATGTAGTTGGAGGCGTTACACTAGGTATCATTTGGGTAGCATTGTTTTTAATGATATTACCATTGTTTTATCTTAATTTACGTAATAAGCCTAATAATAAATAGTTCAATATCTTTTTTACAAAGGGGAGATGGCAATGTCAAAAGATAAGGAACGTACTTTAGTTCTTGGCGGAGGCGGAATTACAGGAATTGCTTGGGAATCTGGCGTATTAGCTGGATTGATTGAAAGTGGTGTAGGTTTAGAGTTAGCAGATAGAATCATAGGTACATCTGCAGGTTCGTTTGTAGGTGCAGTACTAGCTAACGGTTATGATATGCGTACATATTACTATGAGCTAAATGAACGAAGAGATGATAGTGATCATGCGACGCTTTCTTCAGATATTTATCGGTTATGGCAGAATGCATTTATCGTAGGACGTGATGATGCGACTAAAGTAGGTCAAATGATGGGTGATATTGTATATACGCGACCTTCACGTGTTGATTTAACTAAACGTAAACAAGCCATTCGTCAACGTTTAGGCGATGTAGGGTGGCATGATAATTTAGAAATTACTGCTATGAATGCTAAGACAGGAGAAGTCTCTACATTTCATTCACATAGCAACGTAACACTTGAGGAAGCCGTGACAGCGAGCGGTGCAGTACCTGGCATTTGGCCACATATACGTTTGAACAATTGTGATTGGATTGATGGAGGTATGGTTTCTCCGACAAATGCTATGTTAGCTAAAGGTGCAGACAGTATTATTATTTTAGCGCCGATAGCAGATGGTTTAGGTATGATGCCAGGTGCATTTGATGATGCGAAATTATTAAGCGAGCATAGTCATGTTTTAGTAATTAGTCCAGATAGTAAGAGTAGAGCTGAAATTGGAGATAACATTTATAATCCCAATAACATACTAAAAATTGGCAATGCTGGTTATGAGCAAGGAAAGTTACTTGCACAACGTATTCATCTGGAATTTTGCGAGTGGGTTGAATGATTTGAAGATTTTAAGACTACGCGCAGTATTATAATATACTAATTTTAGAATAAGGAGAGAGTAAGAATGAAAGTAAAATCACCACGCCCAATTAATTTAAAGGGGACACGTAAAGAAGCGGTCTTATTGCTTCATTCATTTACTGGAACGATTCGTGATGTGAAACCCTTAGCACAAAAACTTAATCAAGAGGGTTATACATGTTACGCACCTAATTATAAAGGACATGGATTACCACTAGATCAGTTTACGCAGTATACTGTTCACGATTGGTGGAATGATGTCTTAAATGGTTATCAATACTTGAAAGATGAAGGGTATGAAACCATTTATGCAACAGGGGTATCATTGGGCGGATTATTCACATTGAAATTGGCTGAAACGGTAGACGTAGCGAAAATTGCGGTTATGTCAGCACCAAGTGAAAAAGAAGAAGCTGGTATAGTATGGCGTATGGAACGATATGGTCAGCGTATGAATGAGTTAATGAATTTAGATAGTGATGCTTCACAGGAACAGTTTAATTACATAGAGGACTATCGTCCAAGTGTTCGTGTATTCAAAGATTTCATTTCCAATATTACTGCTCATTTAGGTGATATCAAGACACCAGCGAGAATTCTTTATGGAGAAAAAGATGAACAATCTTATCAAGATAGTGCACATTATATTTATGAGCACATTAATAGTGAAGATAAAGATTTAACAAGTCATCCTTTAAGCAAGCATCTCATGACGCATGGCGAAGGCAGTGATAAAGTAGAAACACAAATTGCAGAATTTTTCATGACTAATTGAGTGGAGCGAATGTGATGAAACGTACATTTTTACTAACTTATATAACGACATCTGGAAAACATTATAATGAGTTTAAAACTTTTAAAAATGGTCCTGATAAAGATGCATGTATTCAACGTCTTATTGATGAATTTGATGAACTTGCTTATTTATTTTTAAAAGATGGCCAACAATCTCATTATATCAATGTTGATCACATTGAAAGTTTGAGTATTCAAGAAGTTACTGAGGGACAAGACGTCGTATACGATTTTAATGATTAAATTAGCTATTAGTATGATCAATATATAGGGAGTGGGACAGAAATAATATTTTCTCAAAATTTATTTCGTTGTCCTACCCCGGCAAGGATGACTAGGTTTGAAAAAAGCTTGATTCAAGCGCATTTTCAAATCAGTCAGCTACTGACAAAATGATAAAATAGGCTGAGACATTTTATTTTGTCCCAGCCTCTATTTTAATGTTTAAAAAGCACAATGACTTTACCACAAAAAAATTAAATATTGTAATTTGATTGATAAGTTAGTTTAACTAAGTATTAGACAATGAATGTTGTCATACGCAATAAGCATTATTTCATTTCGTTTAGAAATTCAAAGATTTTTTCTCGTTGATTAACAACTATTTTATGAACATTTTTGTTCTTATCAATTATTTTGACACCATTTGGGACAATGAATAAAGTATTAACTTTCGAAACTTCTTGAATATGTTGATAAGGTACGAAGACTGAATCAGCTTGAATGTTAAATGAGTGAGGAGTAAATCTAAATCCATCATCCTCAAATACAATATGGCCCCCTACAGCTTCTACGCCTTTCCAATAATTAGCTTTAATTCTTTCATGAAGTAAACTCATTATATTCCCCCTTAGGCAATCACTATTAGTTAAATTTTACTATAAAGATAAAAAAATAAAAAATCTATGTATATTGCACTTATAAGCAAGACGTGTTAAAGTATTACTTAAGTGCATAAACGCTTTAACGCGTTAAAGGGAGTGGATGAATTGAGCAAAGAGTCACAATGGAAGACATCAACCGGATTTATCTTAGCCAGTGCGGGATCGGCAATAGGACTAGGAGCAATGTGGAAGTTTCCGTACATGGCAGGCATTTATGGTGGCGGAGCTTTTTTACTTTTATTCTTAATATTTACTATTTTTGTAGGGTTACCGCTATTAATTATGGAATTTACAGTAGGTAAGATGGGACGTACTTATACTACTCACATATATAGCAAGTTAACTGGTAAGAAATGGCTAAACATTATTGGATGGAATGGTAATTTAGCAGTATTTATATTATTTGGATTTTATAGTGTTATAGGTGGATGGATCATTATCTACATTGGTAATGTCATCTTACAAATGTTATCTATTGAGAAAACGACACTGACAAATATTAATTTTGAAGCAATCATTAGTAATCCATGGCTAACTGTTTTAGGCCAGGGGATTTTTATCTTTTTAACAATGATAATCGTCATGTTGGGCGTTGAAAAAGGGTTAGAAAAAGCATCTAAAGTAATGATGCCGCTATTATTTATCTTTTTAATTATCGTGGTAGTCAAATCTTTAACTTTAGACGGCGCGATAGACGGCGTGCGTTATATTCTACAGCCACGTCTAGAAGATATTTCAATGGAAGGTATTCTATTTGCGTTAGGTCAGTCATTCTTTACGTTATCATTGGGAACAACTGGGATGATTACTTATGCAAGTTATGCGCCAAAAGAAATGACAATAAAGTCATCAGCAATTTCAATAGTAATTATGAATATTTTAGTATCTGTATTAGCTGGTTTAGCCATATTTCCAGCTTTAAAAACGTTTGGATATGAACCTCAGGAGGGGCCAGGACTATTGTTCAAAGTTTTACCATTAGTATTTAGTCAAATGGGCTTTGGCGTTATGTTTTATTTCATATTCTTAATCTTATTCTTATTTGCTGCATTAACTTCTTCTATTTCGCTATTAGAATTAAACGTATCTAATTTCACTAAAAATGATAATTCTAAGCGTAAATCTGTAGCATTTATCGCAAGTATATTGGTATTAATTATTAGTATTCCAGCTACGCTATCATTTAGCAGTTTAAGTGATATTAAATTTGGTGCGGGAACTATTTTTGATAATATGGATTTCATAGTTTCAAATATTTTAATGCCTTTAGGCGCACTTGGGACAACATTAGTAGTAGGGCAATTATTAGATAAAGAAGCTTTAAAAGAAAGTTTCGGTCGCGACAAGTTCAAATTCTTTGCGCCATGGTATTTTTTAATTAAATTCGTTATGCCAGCCGTTATTATACTCGTGTTTATCGTTCAATTATTCTAAAGATCATACAATATAAAAAGGTTAGTCACACATATGTGGCTAACCTTTTTTACTAATTGAAACGAGCATTTATATAATCTCGTTCAATTTCTAATAGCTCTAAATAATCTTCAGACATGATTTCTTTACCAATTTCTATATTTTTAGAAACAATAAAGTCAGCAAGTTTATGGTTTTCCTCATCAGAGTCAAAGAATGAAAGTGCTCTTTTTATTGTATCTTTTTCAGAAAAAAGAATTAACGTACGACCGTACACTAAATCTTCCTTACTTCTTTGATAAGAAGCCTCTAAAAAAGCAAATATTTTTGAACCATCATTATATTCAAAAGCTGAGTCTATATCACCTTGAACTTTATCAGCAATATTAGACAATCTTGACTGTTCAGCTGGATCTTCTGGTCTATATTGATCTCGTATATACTCTTTCCACTTAATTAATTCTGAAGCAATATGTTCTTTTAATTCTGAATCATTATTATTTGTTTTAAATGCGTCAACTTGTTGTCGTAACTCGCTTAAATCCATTAAATCTTCACGGTTATGTTGACTCGATTCAAACGCTTCATAGTGATCATTTTCATGTGTAGACATCAATCTTCCCCCCTTTAGATACTTTGATTCTTTATTCCTTTTAACACTACATCTAAAACATATCAGTTTTGATATTAAAAAGGGATATGTTAGAAATGATACAAATGTGGAACAGTAGGATTACATGTTTTCAAAACGAACGTCTTGTTTGCGTAATTCTTTCATCACTTTCTCAGAAATTGCTGAATTGTTGATTGAAACATTTTTAAATACACAATCTTTAATTTTAACATTGTCTAGGCTACATAAATCTAATGCCACATTTTCAAACACGACTTTCTTTAAGACAACATCGTTGAAAGTGACGTTGCGTAAGCTACAGTCTTTGAAGGAAGTCTGTTCTATAGTTAGTGCGTTGAATTGACTATCATCGAATGTAGTTACACTGTAGTTTACTTTACTCATTAACGTTTTAAAGAAATTAATGTTTACAAAAATACTACTGCTAAAGTCACAATTAATTAATTTAGTGTTAGACACGGTATGAACATTTTTAAATATGCCCTCAGAAAAGTCACAGTTTTTAAAATAACTCTTATTAATTTCTAAATCGTCGTACATAGCGTTTCTAAAGGTACTATTGGTATATTTTATGCTTTTATAGTGTTCATTAGTAAACACAGATAGAGATAAATCGGCTTTTGATGTCATTACGATTCTCCTTTAAGTATTATTAATACGTATAATCAATTATTGTGTTTGCATCGATATTATCGTAACACGAGTATTAAGTTGAACGATAGTTATTGAGTTCTTATATATTACATGGAAAAGTTTAAAATTTGCAGTTTTGCATAAATCTAAAGATTATCGTATAATTCATAGTGATTGAGTAAGAATTATAAACTAAATTTGGGGTTAATGAATACTATAAACAGAAGGTAGGTTGAGTCAAAGCGAATAAGAGCGCTTTAGATAATTAATATGATTGCATTTGACTTAATAGGACAAACACCACTCGTATTACTGGAGAGTTTTAGCGATGAGAACGTTCAGATTTATGCTAAATTAGAGCAATTCAATCCAGGTGGTAGTGTAAAAGATAGACTAGGTAAATACCTTGTTGAAACAGCCATAAAAGAAGGTCGAGTTTCTTCGGGGGACACGATTGTTGAAGCTACAGCGGGAAATACTGGAATAGGACTTGTAATTGCTGCTAATCGGTATCATTTAAAATGTGTTATTTTTGCGCCAGAGGGCTTTTCTGAAGAAAAAATATCAATTATGCGTGCATTAGGCGCAGATATTAAACATACGCCTAAAGATGAAGGCATGATTGGTGCGCAAACTAAAGCAAGAAGCTACGCCCAAGAATACGGGGCAGTATATATGAACCAATTTGAAACGGAATATAATCCATCGGCATATACGCATAAGTTAGGTAAACAACTGACTGATACTTTGCCAAACATAGACTACTTTGTTGCAGGCGTGGGTTCAGGAGGTACGTTTACAGGCGTTGCACAACATCTTAAACAGTATAATGTAAAGAATGTGATCGTTGAACCAGAAGGCTCAATATTAAATGGTGGCGAAGCACATTCGCATGATATTGAAGGTATTGGTTCAGAAAAATGGCCCATCTTTTTGGAACGAAGTTTAGTAGATCAAATCATTACAGTAAGTGATAAAGATGGCTTTGACAATGTTAAACGTTTAGCACAACAAGAAGGATTATTAGTAGGTAGCTCATCAGGCGCTGCTTTACAAGGTGCTTTAGACATTAAAAATCAAATCGATAAGGGCGTTATTGTAACCATTTTTCCAGATGGAAGCGATCGTTATATGTCGAAAAAAATATTTGAATACAAAGGAGAATAATGATGAAGAAAAAAACACAAATGATTCATGGTGGACATACAACAGATGACTTTACAGGTGCAGTTACGACACCTATTTACCAAACAAGTACGTATTTACAAGACGAGATTGGTGACTTAAGACAAGGATACGAGTACTCTCGTACAGCTAACCCAACACGTACAGCGATTGAAAGTGTTATTGCTAATTTAGAAAATGGTAAACATGGTTTTGCTTTTGGCTCAGGTATGGCGGCTATCAGTGCGGTCATCATGTTGTTAGATAAAGGTGATCATCTTATTTTAAATTCTGATGTGTATGGTGGAACTTATCGTGCCCTAACGAAAGTATTTACACGTTATGGCATCGATGTTGATTTCGTAGATACAACTCATATTGAAAATGTCAAAGACTATATTAAACCAGAAACTAAAATGTTATATGTAGAAACACCATCAAATCCATTATTGCGTGTAACAGATATTAAACGTACAGCAGAAATTGCAAAAGAAAATAACTTAATTTCAGTAGTAGATAATACATTTATGACACCTTACTATCAAAATCCATTAGATTTCGGTATTGATATTGTATTACATTCAGCTACTAAATATATTGGCGGTCATAGTGATGTAGTAGCTGGTTTGGTTGCAACTGCCGATGACGAGTTAGGAGAACGCTTAGCCTTTATTTCAAATTCAACAGGTGGTGTTCTTGGACCACAAGATAGTTATTTATTAGTTCGTGGTATTAAAACATTAGGATTACGTATGGAACAAATTAATCGTAATGTTGAAGCAATTGTTGAAATGTTACAAAACCATCCGTCAGTTCAACAAGTATTCCATCCAAGTATTAAAGACCATTTAAACCATGATATTCATGTCGCTCAAGCAAGTGGTCATACAGGCGTGGTTGCTTTTGAAGTGAAGGATACTGAAGCAGCAAAACAACTTATTCGTGAAACAAACTACTTCACATTAGCTGAAAGTTTAGGTGCAGTTGAAAGTTTAATTTCAGTACCTGCTTTAATGACACATGCATCTATCCCTGCTGATGTCCGTGCTAAAGAAGGTATCACTGATGGACTCGTACGTTTATCAATCGGTATTGAAGATACAGATGATTTAGTTGAAGATTTAAAACAAGCCATTGATACTTTGAACTAAATCAAATGAGTTAAGACAAAAATAATATTTTAATTCTACATTATAGTTAGAATTAACTGACTGAGGATAGAAGATATCTTTTCTCAACTCTAGTCAGCCATATGGGGGTGGGACAATCAATTTTGTTCCACCCTCTTAATTTTTAATAAAAGTTAAATCTCAATAGTTGAGAATGTGTTATACACTTATGAAAAGTAAATTATATTTCTATGCATATTATTTAAAATTTAAAAGTAGTGTACAAAAAATTCATAGATATGTAATCAAATTGAAATGGAATATCATGCTAAATTGTATTAATTTAGTATAAGTACACTACTTGAACGGATAAAAGAAAGAAGTATGTAATAAAGATTTAATACAGATAAGTGTCTAGTACAACTAGAAGTAAGTGGTGAGTAACCCAATGAACAAGCATAAGATTAAGGAGGCGCTTTGTATGAATAAAAAAATTCTAGCAACAGCAGTATTAGGGACAGGAGCACTTAGTACATTATTTGCTCATCAAGCTGAAGCATCAACAACGCACACAGTTCGAAGTGGTGAATCTTTATGGTCTATTTCACACCATTATGGTATCACTGTATCTAAATTAAAATCATTAAATGGCTTATCATCAAATCTTATTTTTCCAAACCAAGTATTAAAAGTTTCAGGATCTTCTAATTATTCAAGTCGTTCAAATTACGGTAATTCAAGTAGTACATATACTGTTAGAGCAGGGGATAGTTTATCATCTATCGCTAGTCGATATGGTACAACATATCGTCATATTATGAATTTAAATGGCTTAAATAGCTTTTTAATTTTCCCTGGTCAACAATTAAAAGTATCTGGGTCTGTAAGTTCAAATTCACACTCAAGTTATAATTCAAATAGTGGTGGTTCATCAAGTACTTATACAGTACGTTATGGGGATTCACTGTCATCTATTGCTAGCCGATATGGTACAACATATCAACATATTATGAGATTAAATGGATTAAATAATTTCTTTATTTATCCTGGTCAAAAATTAAGAGTTAGTGGTTCAGCTTCTTCAAACACTTACTCAACGCGTTCAGCACAATCAACGTATTATTCATCACCAGTATTTAATCATAGAAATTTATATGATTGGGGACAATGTACATGGCATGTGTTTAATCGTCGTGCTGCTATTGGAAAAGGTATTAGTACTTATTGGTGGAATGCCAATAACTGGGATAATGCTGCAGCTAGAGATGGGTATCGTATTGATGGTAACCCAACAGTAGGTTCAATTGCACAATCAGATGCCGGTTATTATGGTCATGTAGCATTTGTAGAACGTGTTAATAGCAATGGTAGTATTTTAGTTTCAGAAATGAACTTTAGTGCGAGTCCAGGTATTTTAACATATCGTACAATCCCTGCTTATCAAGTACGCAATTATAAATTTATTCATTAATTTATCAAAAAAAGCTAATCAAAAGGAAGTATACTTTACTTCTTTTGATTAGCTTTTTTATATTATTGGAAATTATAGTCTTCTTTAACTTTTCTAAAGCTTGAAGCTAAACGTGTAACATTAATAATGAATGATACGAATGATGTTAGCTTACGGAATTTGTAAGGAGATTTCATTGATACTACGAAATCTAAAAGTGTGCCTACAGTGCTTAGGCCTAAAGATAAATAAACTAGATTTTTATTTTTCGCGTCGAATTTAATACCGTTATAACCATCTACGATAAAGCCTGCTGTACTAACTAAATTTGAAACGCGCGTTAATTTTGATTTTTTTGCCATGAATAATACCCTCCGAAATATCTAAATGTCATCAAATAATCATTTAGTATATTATTATATGTTAACATCATACTAAAATAACATATATTTTTGAAGTACAAAACATTTCGTTAAAAAGGTGTGATCATATGATAAAGTGTGTTTGTTTAGTGGAGGAAACAGAGAACCAAATCTTATTAGTACAAGTAAGAAATAGAGAGAAGTATTATTTCCCGGGTGGTAAAATTGATGAAGGTGAAACGCAATTAGAAGCGATACAAAGGGAAGTAAAAGAGGAACTACAATTAGAGTTTCCACAAGAGGATTTCACATATATTGGAACGGTCATAGGCGATGCATACCCGCAAACGAACATGCTAACAGAACTAAATGGATTTAAACTTCAACAAGAAATTGACTGGAATAACGTTGAAATTGATAATGAAATTACTGATATACGTTGGTTCGATAAATCTGATACAACGTTAATAGCACCCGCTGTTATAAAGTGGATTGAAACATTTTCAGAGAGAAAGTAGGGGCATAATGGAAATTCGACCATATTCAAATCAAGATAAACCATTATTAGATGTATTTGAAATATTACCAGAAGATAGAAAATTCACTCGGACACCTATCCAAAATATTGATTTAGCTAAAGGAGACGACGAGCGTCACCCGACTCTTGTTATGAGAGATAATCAATGTGTGGGCTTCTTTACTTTACATGAAGGTCAGGGTGTTAAACCATATAGTGACAATAATAAAGCTATATTTTTCCGTTCATTTAGTGTGGATGCACGATATCGTGGTCAAGGTCTTGGAAAAGCAGTGATTCAACAACTACCAAGCTATATAAATTCAACATTTCCTTACATTAATGAAATAATATTAACTGTGAATACTGACAACGACAAAGCCATCGGATTATATAAGCGAGCCCAATATTCTATTACTGGAGATGCAATTTTAGAAGGGCGACCAGTTTACGTTATGAATTTTAAAATATAGATGCTTATAAATAAACAAGCCAGTGAATGAATTTATCAAGACTCATTTACTGGCTATTTTTGAGAGAACTGTGTCCCGGTTATTATATTTTTATAAGTTAGTTTTTTAAATTTTAATCCGTAGATTGCGAAGAAATTTCAGAATGCTTTTGATTAAATTTAGGGTGTTTAATTAATAAAGCTGTAATCCATGCCGTAATCGGGATACTAATCGCTACGGCAATTCCACCTAGTAAGATTGAAATAAATTCTTGGGCAAATATTTTTGAGTTGATGATATGTCCGAAAGAATAATGTAATTGGAAAAACCAAAAGAATAATGTCAATTGACCACCAAAATAAGCTAAATATATCGTATTGGCAGAAGTTGCTAGAATTTCTCTACCTACACGCATGCCTGATTGGAACAATGCCTTACGTGAAAGGGTGGGGTTAGTTTCATTAAGTTCATACATTGGAGAACTTATAGTTATGGTTAAGTCGATGACTGCTGCAATTACTGCTAAAATGACTGTAAATACTGAGAATTGAACCATATCAATACCGATATTCATTGAAAAAATATATGTTTCGTCTTGTTGTTCCGTAGTAAAGCCTTGTAAGTGACCGATACTTATTGATAGATAAATACCAACTATTAAGAGAATGGTAGTAATTATTGTAGCAATAAAAGCTGCTTTGGTCTTAATGTTATAACTATTTAAAATAAATAAGTTACATGCGGCAATGACAATGCAAAAAACTAGTGAAACTAGGTAAATAGGTGTTCCAAATAAGATGAACACAATACTAATTAGCAAGATAATAAAATTTAAAAATAATGTTAAGTATGAGATTAAGCCTTTTTTACCGCCAAAAATGAGCATTAAAATTAATAAAATTAGTGCTAGTAGGACGACTGCATTCATCTTGTCACACCCTTCCATTTCATCCACATAACCATCAAACTAATTGTAATTGGAATCGTTAGAACGATACCAATACCACCAGTTAAAGCACGAGCAATTTCTAAAGACCAGTTCATCGAAATCGTATACGTAAATGTGTTAGCATTTTTTAAATAAATCAAGAACATCGGTAGACTTCCTGATAAGTAAGAGAAAAGTAAAATGTTCGTCATTGTACCCATAATATCCTGTCCTATATTACGACCTGCTAAAGCCCAACGTGATAAAGAAATGTTAGGCGTACGTTGTAATATTTCATACATACCGCTTGATATTGTAATAGCAACATCCATCACTGCACCTAATGATCCTATAAGTACAGAAGCTAAAAATATATCTTTAGGTGGCAGCGTTAAAAAACTCATTGTTTCATATTTAATACCAGCACCATTGGTGAACTGAATAATAATTTGAGTGATACCAATACATAAAAATGTGCCTAATAACGTACCGACTGTTGTAATCCAAGTGCGCATGTGCCAACCAGTGACGAGCAATAACGTGACAATGGTGGAGAAAATGATTGCCACACTCATCAAAATGAATAGATTAGTAGATGGATGTTTATCATGAATTGCAATAGCTATCAAGATAGCACCAGTGTTAAAGATTAGTGACAGAATAGATTGTAAGCCTACATTACGTCCTACTAGTAAGAGAGACATAATGAATATACCTGCGATTGCTACAGTTAAGCTATCGCGTTTTTTCTCTAAGATAGTTGCATCTTTAGGACTATTTTGAATATGCATTAGCACCTTGTTATTTTTGCTAAAGTGCTCTGAATCTGCTTGAGATTTAACATATGTATTGTCTATCGTAGTTGATTCACCTTTAAATTTTCCATTTAATATCTTTATTGTTAAATGCTGTTTGTATTTAAAATCTGTATTATGTTGCTCATCAACAACCTTTTGAGCGTTACTTGTTTCTACATGAGTAACTTTACCGATAGGTGTATTGTAGAAACTAGCATTGAAAAACGTAAAGATAAAAGCACCGATAATAAGTACACCAATTAGAACTATGATGCGATTCATCAAGCGATGACTAGAATTGTTGCGTTTTTGTGCATTCATTAGTTTAACCCTCATTTATAAATCAAATTCTATCCTTAATTAAGTCAGAGTGATTATACGCCCCTCAGCGTCATTATTCAAATAGTATCCATTTAATTATCGAATACCTCTTTATAACATTAGTGGTATGTAGATACTTTGCTTAAAAGTTGATGTATTAAATTCGATAAATTAAGTATATCAACCTTTTTATTATCCTTTTTAAAGACGACGCAAAATGATCGTTTTAATTCTGTATGGCCTAACGAAATATCACATAATTCATCTTGATCATTATCTAAAGATAAATAATCTGGCAAGATAACATAACCACGTTGATGTTTAAGTAAATAATTCGCTAAAGATTTAGAACCAACTATATTAACTGGCAGCTTTAAAGTGTGCTGTAAACGACTTTCAATTGTCGATGCCAAAGGTTTTAAAGTGAATAGTTGTGTTTTGGCAAATTGTGTTAGCGGAGGATTAATCGATAAAGCAATGACGTCATCTTTAGGTACATAAATATGATATGTTTCCTCAAATAATGGTTTTAATGATAGATTAGTATTCTTCTGAAGTTCGGCGTTAATTTCAACTAGGCCAATGTCTATTTTGCCATTATAAAGTGCCTCGGAAATATCAGATGATGACATAATATGAGGAACGATGATGCTATCATATTGTCGTTCAAATGCTTGGATGATCGCAGTAATCATTTGAGAGATATAGCTTTCCTCAAAACCAATATTCAGAACGTGTGCATTTTTATGATTTGTTTGTTGAAATAACGCTATCGTTTCATCTAATTGCTCTAAAATTTGAGTAGCTTGATTGAGTAAAGCTTTACCATGTGAGGTTAAATGAATATTTCTCCCTTGTCTATTGAATAACGTTACTTGCAATTCTTGTTCTAATAATGTAATTTGCCGACTTATTGCAGATTGGGCTATGTTCAACTCAAGTGCTGCTTCAGAGATGTGTTCTCTACGTGCTACTTCTACAAAATATTTTAATTGTTTAATTTCCATATACATGCCCCTTCCAACTTTTCAAATTTACCTATTATTATTAACTGTTCTAATTATTAGAATAAAGTCATCTAATTAATATATTGTTCAGATAAATATTTTACATTATATTAATTATTATTAACAGTAAATTTTCTGAAAATTCTCAAAAGGAGTGGGCATCATGTTTGATGAAAGATTAAAAAGAGGATTATACGATTACCGTGAGGAACATGATGCATGCGGTATTGGGTTTTACGCAAACATGAATAATTTAAGGTCACACGATATCATCGAAAAATCACTTGAAATGTTACGCCGTCTTGATCATCGTGGTGGAGTTGGCGCAGATGGTATAACAGGTGATGGTGCAGGTATTATGACCGAAATACCATTTCAATTTTTTAAAGCACATGTCAATTTAGACTTACCTAACGAGGGAGACTATGCGGTAGGTCTTTTTTTCTCTAATGAAAAGATTCAAGGTACGAAACATGAAACGCAATTCAATGACTACTTTCAAAGTGAAGGTTTAAAGGTAATTGGCTATCGTGATGTGCCTGTCGATGTTAATGCAGTGGCACCTCATGTTGCGTCTACGATGCCACACATTCAACAAGTGTTTATTGATATTAGATTAATTGAAACACCCGCTAAACCATTGTATATAGCGAGAAAGCAAATAGAGCAATATGCAGAACGACAAGATTTAGGGCTTTATTTCACAAGTTTATCGCATAAGACAATTGTTTATAAAGGTTGGTTACGTTCAGATCAAATTAAGAAACTATATCTAGATTTAAATCACGAAGACTATCAATCTAAACTAGGACTTGTTCATTCAAGATTTAGTACGAATACGTTCCCGAGTTGGAAGCGTGCGCATCCAAACCGATTATTAATGCACAATGGTGAAATTAATACGATTAAAGGTAATGTGAATTGGATGAGAGCGCGTCAAAGACAATTAATTCAAACATTATTTGGCGAAGAACATACTAAAATTCAAAACATTGTTGATGAAGATGGAAGTGATTCAGCGATTGTAGATAACGCGTTGGAATTTTTATCGTTGGCAATGGAACCTGAAGAAGCAGCGATGTTGCTTATTCCTGAACCATGGTTATACAACAAAGAAAATGACGACAATGTTCGTGCGTTCTATGAGTTTTATAGCTATTTAATGGAACCATGGGATGGACCAACAATGATTTCATTCTGTAACGGAGATAAAATTGGTGCCTTAACTGACCGAAATGGATTACGACCAGGTCGTTACACAATTACAAAAGATAATTTTATTGTTTTTTCATCTGAAGTAGGTGTAGTAGATGTACCTGAAGTCAATGTTGCTTATAAAGGGCAGCTCAATCCTGGGAAGTTGCTACTCGTAGATTTTGACTCTCATAAAGTGGTTGAAAATAATGAATTAAAAGCTCGAATTGCCAATCAATATCCTTACAAAGAATGGTTGGATAACCACAAAGTGGACCTAAACTTAGAAGGACAAACCTATCACCAACCTTTATTAAATAGTGAGACATTATTTGAATTACAGCGTCAATTTGGATATACGAAAGAAGATATCTATAAATATATGGCTGAATTAGTAAAAGGTAAGAAAGATCCAATTGGTGCTATGGGCTATGATGCGCCACTCGCAGTATTAAATGAAAGACCAGAATCTTTATTTAATTACTTTAAACAATTATTTGCACAGGTAACTAACCCACCTATTGATGCTTATCGCGAAAAGATAGTAACAAGTGAATTATCTTACTTAGGTGGAGAGGGGAATTTGTTCCATCCTGATGAAACAGTATTAGATCGTATTCAATTAGCAAAGCCTGTCTTGACTTTAACTCAATTAGATAAGATAAAACAGAGTAAGTTTAACGTGAAACACTTATCTACACTATATCAAGATAACCTTAAAGAGGCATTGGAAAGACTGGGTGAAGCGGCGATACAAGCTACTCGAGATGGTCATACTATATTAGTTCTTGATGATAGTGAACTTATTGATAATGATGATGAAAGTAAATTGAAAGAACAACGCTACGCTATGCCAATACTATTAGCTATCAGTCATATTCATCAGTTATTAATCAGAGAAGGTCTACGTATGGATACTAGTTTAGTGGCATTATCTGGAGAAACACGTGAAGTTCATCATGTAGCGTGTTTATTAGGTTATGGTGCAAATGCTGTTATTCCATATTTAGCTCAACATACCATTGCACATTTAACTGAAACACATCGTTTAGAAGGCACCGTTTCCGATAACGTTGAAACTTATACACGTGTGCTATCAGAGGGTGTTATTAAAGTAATGGCGAAGATGGGTATCTCTACTGTTCAAAGTTATCAAGGTGCTCAAATCTTTGAAGCGGTTGGTCTATCTCAAGAAGTCATTGATGACTATTTCACTGGAACACAGTCTAAGTTATCAGGGCTAAGCATTCAACAAATTGATACTGAAAATAAAATGCGTCAACAAAGACATAATGAGTACCTAGATTCAGGAAGTGTCTTCCAATGGCGACAACAAGGTCAACATCATGTGTTTAATCCTACAACAATTCATTTGTTACAACATGCATGTCGTGAGAATGATTATACACAGTTTAAAACTTTTTCGAATGCTATTCATGAGCAAAGAAATGATCATCTACGCGATTTATTAGAATTCAAAGCACAGCAGTCGATTCATATTAGTGAGGTTGAGTCAGTAGAAAGCATTGTTAAACGGTTTAATACGGGTGCAATGAGTTATGGTTCTATTTCTGAAGAAGCACATCAAACATTAGCACAAGCTATGAATAAAATTGGTGGTAAAAGTAATAGTGGCGAAGGTGGAGAAAATCCTAAACGTTATGAAATACAAGAAGACGGTACTGTGTTATCAAGTGCTATCAAGCAAGTGGCTTCAGGCCGTTTTGGTGTGACTAGTAATTATTTACAACATGCAAAAGAATTACAAATTAAAGTTGCTCAAGGTGCTAAGCCGGGAGAAGGAGGACAGTTACCGGGCACAAAAGTATATCCTTGGATTGCTGAAACACGAGGTTCAACGCCAGGTATCGGATTGATTTCACCTCCACCTCATCATGATATTTATTCAATTGAAGACTTAGGACAACTTATTCATGACTTAAAGAATGCAAACAGAAGTGCTGATGTAGCAGTTAAATTAGTTTCGAAAACAGGTATTGGAACCATTGCATCTGGTGTTGCTAAAGCATTTGCAGATAAAATCGTCGTGAGTGGATATGACGGTGGTACAGGCGCATCGCCTAAGACGAGTATTCAACACGCCGGGTTACCTTGGGAACTTGGTTTAGCTGAAACGCATCAAACATTGAAATTAAATCATTTACGTAGTCGTGTTCGTTTAGAAACAGATGGAAAGTTGATGACAGGTAGAGATGTTGCGCTAGCATGTGCACTAGGTGCCGAAGAATTTGGATTCGCGACTGCACCATTAGTTGTTTTAGGGTGCATCATGATGCGCGTTTGTCATAACGATACATGTCCAGTAGGTATCGCGACTCAGAACAAAGATTTAAGAGCGTTATTTAGAGGTAAGGCTGACCACGTTGTTAACTTTATGCATTTCATAGCTGAAGAGTTAAGAGAGGTCTTAGCATCCTTAGGAATAAGAACAGTTGAAGAATTGGTTGGACGTACCGACTTGTTACAACGCTCAAGTCGAATTGATGAACAATCAAAAGCAGCAACACTAGACATTGAGAAGTTATTGGATTCAGATGATGGCCCTAACTCAAAAGAAATTAATCAAAATCATCATTTAGATATAGGTTTCGATTTAAATTATCTATATAAAGATGCTAAACAAAGTATTGAGGATGGAAAATTATTTAAAGGGAATTATGTGATTAATAATGAACAACGAGATGTAGGTGTTATCACAGGAAGTTACATTACTCAGTGTCACGGTATTAAAGGGTTACCAGAGGGGACAATTGTAGCTAAAACACATGGTCATGCTGGACAAAGTTTAGCGGCATTCGCACCATCAGGATTGTTAGTCCAACATACAGGTGATGCAAATGATTACGTTGGTAAAGGGTTATCAGGTGGTACTGTTGTGATTAAGGCACCAAATAAACAACGCGAACGTGAAATTATTGCTGGGAATGTATGTTTCTATGGTGCTTCAAAAGGTAAAGCCTTTATTAATGGTAGTGCTGGCGAACGTTTTTGTATTAGAAACAGTGGTGTTGATGTAGTAGTAGAAGGTATCGGTGATCATGGTTTGGAATATATGACTGGAGGACATGTAGTCAATTTAGGAGATGTAGGTAAGAACTTCGGTCAAGGTATGAGCGGAGGCGTTTGTTACGTATTTCCAAGTAATCTCGAATTATTCAAACGTAAAAACCAATTACCAACCCTAGCTTTTGAGAGAGTGACACACAAAGAGGAGAAAGCGTTACTTAAAACAATGTTAGAGGAACATTATCGTTATACACAAAGTACAAAAGCAGCGTCAATTTTAAATGATTTTGAACATGTGGCAGACAAAGTTATTAAAGTGATTCCAAAAGATTATGAACTAATGATGCAAAAAATTGAATTACAAAGTCGTCATTTGCCACAACTTGATGATGCTAAACTGGCAGCATTCTATGATGAACGCACGACAATTGAACAAGAATTACAGCCAGCAGTTATTTATTAAAGAAAGGAGAGGTCTGTTATGGGTGAGTTTAAAGGATTTATGAAATATGAAAAGCAATCATTATCTGAACTGTCTTTAGTTGAACGTCTGAAAAATCACGATGCGTTTCAACAACGCTTTTCACGTGATGAAGCATCTGTTCAAGGCGCACGATGTATGGATTGTGGGACACCATTCTGTCAAACAGGTCTTCCTTTCGGTAGAGAAACCATTGGTTGCCCTATTGGTAATTACGTTCCTGAGTGGAATGATTTGGTTTATCGCCAGGATTTCAAAGCTGCATATCAACGTTTAAGTGAAACAAATAATTTTCCTGAATTTACAGGACGTGTTTGTCCTGCACCTTGCGAACAATCTTGTGTCATGAAGATTAATCGTGAATCAGTCGCAATTAAAGGGATAGAACGCACGATTATTGATGAAGCATATGATAATGGTTGGGTTAAACCTAAATATCCTAAGCAACGGTTAGAACAATCTGTAGCGATTGTTGGGAGTGGTCCTGCAGGCCTCTCTGCAGCTGAAGAGCTCAATTACATGGGTTATCAAGTGACGGTGTTTGAAAGAGCCGCAGAAGCGGGTGGTTTATTAATGTATGGAATTCCCAATATGAAATTAGATAAGGATGTTGTACGTCGCCGTATTACACTGATGACAGAAGCAGGTATTACATTTAAAACGAATACCAACATTGGTGTGGATATCTCACGCGAAGAATTAGAACAGACATATGACGCTATTATCTTATGTACAGGAGCTCAAAAAGCACGTGACCTGCCATTAGAAGGACGTATGGGTCAAGGTATTCACTTTGCTATGGATTATTTAACCGAGCAGACTCAATTACTAAATGGTGAAATTGACGAACCAACTATTACGGCTAAAGGAAAAAATGTAATCATCATAGGTGCTGGTGATACTGGCGCGGATTGTGTTGCTACTGCCTTACGTGAAAATTGTAAGTCAATTGTCCAATTTAACAAATATACAAAAGCACCTGAAGAAATTGCGTTTGAAAGTAATACGTCGTGGCCACTTGCATTACCTGTTTTCAAAATGGATTATGCTCATAAAGAATATGAAGCACGTTTTGGTAGAGAGCCTCGCGCTTATGGTGTTCAAACTATGCGATATGATGTTGATCATATTGGTAATGTTCGTGGTGTATATACACAAATCTTAGAGGAAACACCAGAAGGAATGGTTGTCGTAGATGGTACTGAAAGACATTGGCCAGCAGATCTTGTTCTTTTATCGATAGGCTTCGAAGGTACCGAACCTACAGTACCAAGATCTTTTGATATTGCTACCCAACAAAATAAAATCATCGCCAACGATAAAGATTATCGCACTAATAAAGAAAAAATATTTGCCGCTGGGGATGCGAGAAGAGGTCAAAGTCTTGTAGTTTGGGCGATTAAAGAAGGACGTGCTGTTGCTCAATCTGTCGATAAATTCTTGAAACAAAAGGTATTCGTGTAAGTTACTTTAAAAATAAGATAGTAATGAAAATAAAATGGATAATTTTACATTTTAAACTTAAAAGTAATTGACTTCCGATGAACCGTGGTATATGATATTTATTGTGTTCATTGGAGGAATACCCAAGTCCGGCTGAAGGGATCGGTCTTGAAAACCGACAGGGCCTTAACGGGCCGCGGGGGTTCGAATCCCTCTTCCTCCGCCATTATAATTAAAATCCAAGACTAATAAATATAAAAAAGACAAGTACTCAATTTATAACATATTGAGTACTTGTCTTTTTTAGGCTCTATAATAAATTGGACTGATGACTAAAAATCATCAGTCCAATTTTTATGTTTGAATACAAAAATGAAAGCCTTTACAAAACTTGTCTAGACAAGTTATACTTGAGCTATTATAAACAAGGGAGTGAAGGGTTTGGCTGTAAAAAGAAAGGACGTGCAGGACATCGTCAGAGCAATTGGTGGGAAAGAAAATATTGATACTGCAACACATTGTGTTACTCGATTGCGTTTAGTGTTAAAAGATGACAATAAAGTTGATAAAGATGCACTAGATGACAATACGCTTGTCAAAGGCCAATTTAAAGCGGATAACCAATACCAAATTGTTATTGGGCCTGGTACTGTAGACGAAGTATATAAGCAATTTATTCAAGAAACGGGTGTAGAAGAATCGTCAAAAGATGATGCAAAAGCTGCTGCATCGAAGAAAGGTAATCCGTTACAACGACTTATAAAATTATTGGGAGATATTTTTATACCAATTTTACCGGCATTAGTTACAGCGGGTCTTTTAATGGGGATTAATAATTTACTTACCATGAAAGATTTATTTGGTCCTAAACCACTTGTGGAACAGTTTCCACAGTTGGGTGATATATCAAATATTATTAACGTAATTGCAAGTACAGCATTTATCTTCTTACCAGCTTTAATTGGTTGGAGTAGTATGAAAGTGTTTGGTGGTAGTCCTATTTTAGGACTGGTACTAGGACTTATTTTGATGCATCCACAATTAGTTTCACAATACGATATTGCTAAAGGACATATTCCGACATGGAATCTTTTTGATTTAGAAATTAAGCAATTAAATTATCAAGGTCAAGTGTTGCCTGTTTTAATTGCGGCCTATGTCTTATCACTCATTGAGAAAGCATTAAATAAAGTTGTTCATGATTCTATTAAAATGTTGGTTGTTGGTCCAGTAGCGCTACTCGTAACAGGTTTTTTAGCGTTTATTATTATTGGTCCGATTGCACTTGCAGTAGGTACAGGTATAACTGGAGCAGTACAATTTGTCTTTGAACACGCTGGTTGGTTAGGCGGTGCACTTTATGGTTTCTTCTATGCACCACTTGTTATTACGGGATTACACCATATGTTCTTAGCAGTAGATTTCCAATTAATGGGTAGTAAATTAGGTGGTACATATTTATGGCCTATCGTTGCGATTTCTAATATTTGCCAAGGTTCTGCTGCTTTTGGAGCATGGTTTATTTATAAACGACGTAAAATGGTAAAAGAAGAAGGTTTAGCATTAACTTCAAGTGTATCAGCATTTTTAGGTGTTACAGAGCCTGCAATGTTTGGTGTAAACTTACCGTTAAAAGTACCTTTCTTCGCTGCTATTTGTACATCAAGCGTTTTAGGTGCCATTATTGGCGCTAATAAGGTGTTAGGTAGTGTTGGTGTAGGTGGTGTTCCAGCATTCATATCAATCCACAGTGAATTTTGGTTCATTTATATACCAGTCACACTACTTGCTATGGTGATACCAGCTATCTTGACAATCATCTTTGCAAGATTTACAACAATTAAAGCTAAAAAAATGGTGGCAACGCCAGAAGAAACTGTAGCGAAATAATTAATACAATTAAAGACGTTCAAACTTCACATATTAAGTGTTTGAGCGTCTTTAATGCATATTAAACTATAATTAAATGGAAGGTGGCTATCTATGGCACATAAAGATTGGAAGAAATCGGTAGTTTATCAAATTTATCCTAAATCATTTAACGATACTACAGGTAATGGTGAGGGCGATATAAATGGTATTATTGAAAAGTTGGACTATATTCAATATTTAGGCGTCGATTATATTTGGCTGACGCCTGTTTACGAATCTCCAATGAATGATAATGGGTATGATATTAGTAATTATTTAAAAATAAATGAACGCTTTGGTACATTGGAAGATTTTGAAACTTTAATAAGCGAAGCGCATAAGCGTGATTTAAAAGTCATGTTAGATATAGTTATTAATCATACGTCTACAGAACACCAATGGTTTAAAGAAGCGATTAGTTCTAAAGATAATCCTTATCGAGACTATTATTACTTCAAGCCTTCTCAAGATGGCCCTCCAACTAATTGGGAATCTAAGTTTGGTGGAAATGCTTGGCAATATGATGAGAAGACGGATGAATATTATTTACATTTATTTGATGTTACACAAGCAGATTTAAATTGGAATAATGAAAAGGTTAGACAATCTTTATATGAGGTTGTTAATCATTGGATTCAATTTGGTGTAGATGGTTTCCGCTTTGATGTAATTAATCTTATTTCAAAAGGCGAATTTAAAGATTCACCACAAATTGGTAAAGAATTTTATACTGACGGTCCACGTGTACATGAATATCTCCATGAACTTAATCGTCATACATTTGGTGATAAAGATATGATGACGGTAGGAGAAATGTCTTCTACAACAATTGATAATTGTATCAATTATACAAGACCAGATCGACAAGAGTTAAGTAGTGTCTTTAATTTTCATCATTTAAAAGTAGATTATGTCGATGGAGAAAAGTGGTCGAACGCTAAATTAGACTTTTTAAAATTAAAAGAAATATTGATGGATTGGCAAATTGGAATATTTGAAGGTGGAGGATGGAATGCGATTTTCTGGTGTAATCATGATCAGCCACGCGTTGTTTCTCGTTTTGGCGATGATTCTACAGAAGAGAATCGTCAAGCAAGTGCTAAAATGTTGGCAATCGCATTACACATGTTGCAAGGAACACCTTATATCTATCAAGGTGAAGAAATTGGCATGACAGATCCACACTTTGATTCTATTCAACAATATCGGGATGTCGAGTCGCGTAATGCTTACGATAATCTAATGCAACAAGGTATTGATGAAAGTGAAGTTCTAACAATTTTAGGTCAAAAATCACGTGACAATTCTAGAACACCTATTCAATGGACATCAGAGAAACAAGCAGGTTTTACTTCAGGTACGCCATGGATTGATATTCCTAACAATGCAGAACACATTAATGTAGAAGCGGCAATCGAAGATACTACCTCTGTACTACACACGTATCGCGAACTTATCAAATTACGTCATGAACACGATATCATCACATATGGTGATATCGAGCCGATGTATATGGAACATCCACAGTTATTCATTTATCGTCGAAATTATGACAACCAAACGTGGCTAGTCATTGCTAACTTTTCAAAAGAAACAATAAAATTACCTGAAGACCTTTATAGTGAGGGGACGACGATAATTCAAAGCGGTACAATAGAAAATGGTGAAATATCTCCATTTGGTGCAGTAGTGATTAATGTTCAATAAAAGGTAAATAGATTGATGTAATGGAGAAACAAATGGCAACACAAAAATTCATAACAATATATGAACAACTTAAACAACGAATACATGAGGGTGAATACACATACGGACAACAGCTACCTTCAGAACATGAATTATTAACGCTGTACGGAGCGTCACGTGAGACTGTTAGAAAAGCATTGGATTTATTAGCAAATGATGGCATGATTCAAAAAATTAGGGGTAAGGGGTCCGTTGTAATAGATCAAGGTATTACGGAGTTTCCGTTCTCAGAATTGATTAGCTTCAAAGAAGTGCAAGAGGAACTTGGTCTCAAGCATGAAACGGAAGTGCTCATTAACGAATTGGTTAAAGCAAGCTCAGTTCTTCATGTTAAAAAACAATTGAATATTAGTAATGATGATGTACTAATCCATGTAGTACGCACGAGAAACGTCAATCAAAAGGTCAAAATTTTGGATGAAGATTACTTTTTAACTTCAATAGTGTCCAATATTTCGGATTCAGTAGCAAAAGATTCTATATATCATTACTTAGAAACGCAATTAGGATTAGATATCAGTTATTCAAGTAAGTCGATTACCTTTGAGCCTTTTACTGAAAGAGAATATAATGTTTTTGGGAAAATACAACCGCCATATACCGCAACAGTGAGAAGTGTCGTTTATTTAAAAAATACGATGCCATTCCAATACAATGTGTCGAAGCATTTAGCGACAGAGTTTAAATTCCAAGAATTTTCAAGACGACACAAATTATAAGATGAAATTGTACTGGTTTCGATTCATTGAATTACTAATTGAAACTTTACGCTTGCAATCGGAAGAAAGTTTATAGTATTATAAAATGTACCGTGCTAGGTGGGGAGGTAGCGGTTCCCTGTACTCGAAATCCGCTTTATGCGAGACTTAATTCCTTTGTTGAGGGTGTGTTTTTGTGAAGTCTGCCCGAAGCACGTAGTGTTTGAAGATTTCGGTCCTATGCAATATGAACCCATGAATCATGTCAGGTCCTGACGGAAGCAGCATTAAGTGGATCCTCATATGTGCCGTAGGGTAGCCGAGATTTAGCTGTCGACTTCGGTAACGTTTGTGATACACACTCGATTCGAAGGTGCACGGTTTTTAAATTTTTAAAGTAACCGAGACAAATAAAATTTTAAATATAAATTTAAGTGAAGAGTAGGACAGTAATCTTTATGAATTCATTGTTCTGCCCTGGCAAGATTGACTAAAATTAAAAATGCTTGTTATAAGTGTAGTTTTAATTTAGTCAACTACTACCAATATATAATTGTAGCCTGAGACATTGATTTTGTCCCAGGCTCGTTTTTTGTATAGAATATGTATGAATGAGTATAAAATGGGAAAATGGTTTGTTCGAACATAAAATGGGGAACGCTTGGACTAATCAAAGGGGTGTCAATATGCGACTGTTCTTAAGTACATTAACTGAAATGGATTATATTGAAACATTAAATAAGATTGAATCAAGTTACGATGACAAAGGTCAGGGTGTTGGTCAAAAGCAAAGAGAACTCATTTCAAGACTACGCAGAGCATTAAACTATAATTATGAACTTGAAGTGATTGCAAAAAATGAAGCTGGCGATATTATAGGGCACATCATGCTCAGTGAAATTAATTTAAAAGCGGATGACCAACGTTACAAAGCTTTGGAACTAGCTTCTCTTATAGTAGATAAACCATATCGTAATGAGGGATTAGGTAAAGCTTTAGTTCAAGCTGTTGAAGAACGTGCTAAATCTCAACATTATACGACTATTGTTGTGGGATGTTGCCCGGCATATTTCGAAGAAATAGGTTATGAACCGGCGGACAAACATAATATTTTTTCAAAAGAAACCAATCCATCCGCTTTGCGTGTGAAATTCTTATGGGATCAACTGGATGAATACCCCCATGGCATTGTGCAAGATGCTGATATGACTTAATAAATTCATTGAAACTTAGATGATAATGCGTGATATAATGTAGAGTAATTGTTAACGGAGGTGCGGATGTGAATTATCAAGCTTTGTATCGAATGTTTAGACCCCAAAGTTTCCAAGATGTTGTGGGTCAAGAACATGTAACTAAGACGTTACGTAACGCCATTTCCAAAGGTAAACAGTCTCATGCCTATATCTTTAGTGGACCTCGTGGGACTGGTAAAACTAGTATTGCTAAAGTATTTGCTAAAGCGATAAACTGTTTAAATCCTCAAGACGGTGAACCATGTAAAGAATGTGCGATTTGTAAAGGCATTACTCAAGGTACGAATGGTGATGTTATCGAAATTGATGCTGCGAGTAATAATGGTGTAGATGAGATTCGGAATATTAGAGATAAAGTGAAGTATGCACCTAGTGAATCGAAATATAAAGTGTATATTATTGACGAGGTACATATGCTAACAACTGGGGCTTTTAATGCGCTATTAAAGACGCTTGAAGAACCACCAGCACACGCCATATTTATCCTTGCTACAACTGAACCACACAAAATCCCGCCTACAATTATTTCGCGTGCACAACGATTTGACTTCAAAGCGATTGGTACTGAACAAATTACTGATCGTTTACGCTTTGTCGCTGAAGAACAACAGTTAGATTATGATAATGAAGCACTTGAGTTTATTGCGAAAGCATCTGAAGGTGGAATGCGAGATGCATTAAGTATCATGGACCAAGCTATCGCATTTGGTGATGAGCACCTTACGCTACAAGACGCATTAGACGTAACAGGTAGTGTAGATGAAGCGGCTTTAAATGAATTATTTAAAGATGTCATTGATGGTAATGTTAAAAATGCATTTACACGCTATCATCAATTTATTTCTGAAGGAAAAGAAGTTAATCGTCTTATAAATGACATGATTTATTTTGTTCGCGATACAATTATGAATAAAACTGTAAATAATCACGCTGAATTTGATGCGTTAATGAATTTTGATTTAGACATGCTCTATCATATGATTGATATTATTAATGATACATTAGTTTCAATACGATTTAGTGTAAATCAAAACGTTCATTTTGAAGTGCTATTAGTGAAAATTGCTGAAATGGTGAAATCACAACCTGATACCGTTACTAATGTAGCAACGACTCAAGTTGCATCCCAACCTAACAACGAAGTGTTATTGCAACGTATGGAACAATTAGAAAATGAACTGAAAACACTTAAAGCACAAGGTATTGCTCAAGCAAGTTCCAAACAACAATCATCACAATCAAACACACGTGGCAAACGTCAGAATAAAGGCACATTTTCAATGACGAATATTGCTAAGGTATTAGACGAAGCAAATAAAGAAGACATTCAATTATTGAAGAAACATTGGCTAGAAGTAGTAGACTATGCGAAAAAGAATGATAAAAAATCATTAGTAAGTTTATTGCAAAACTCAATCCCTGTAGCTGCTAGTGAAAAAAGAGTATTAATTCAGTTTGATGAAGAAATTCACTGTGAAATTGTTAACAGAGATGATGAGAAACGAACTAGCATTGAAAATGTAGTGAGAAATATTATTAATAAGAATGTTGAAGTAGTTGGGGTTCCTTCAGATCAGTGGATGAGAGTACGAACAGAATATATTAATAGTAGAAAGCAGCACGATAAAGAAGAAAATCAAACGCCATCTAATGAAGGAGAAGAACAACAAGACACTGATGTAGCACAGAAAGCACGTGATTTATTTGGAGAAGAAACAGTTCATTTAATAGACGAAGAATAGAATTTATTTTATGAATAGAATGAACTTACTTTAGCTAGCGAATTGTCGAAATGGGTCATGAAACAGAGATACATGACAATAAATATAAACGTATGTATAATAAAATATAAATTAAAAGATAATGTCGATACATTCAAGGAGGAAATGATATTATGCGCGGTGGCGGAAATATGCAACAAATGATGAAACAAATGCAAAAAATGCAAAAGAAAATGGCTCAAGAACAAGAAAAATTAAAAGAAGAACGCATTGTAGGCACAGCTGGTGGTGGCATGGTAGCAGTTACAGTTACTGGTCATAAAGAAGTTGTAGATGTTGAAATTAAAGAAGAAGCAGTAGATCCAGATGATATTGAAATGCTACAGGATTTAGTTTTAGCAGCAACAAATGAAGCGATGAACAAAGCGGACGAATTAACTCAAGAACGTTTAGGTAAGCATACACAAGGCTTAAACATTCCGGGAATGTAATTAAAGATGCATTATCCAGAACCGATATCTAAATTAATAGATAGTTTCATGAAACTGCCAGGCATTGGTCCCAAGACGGCTCAACGTCTGGCATTTCATACTTTAGATATGAAAGAAGACGATGTAGTCCAATTTGCTAAAGCCTTGGTAGATGTTAAACGTGAGCTTACCTATTGTAGTGTATGTGGACATATAACTGAAAACGACCCTTGCTACATTTGCGAAGATAAGCAACGTGACCGTTCAGTTATATGTGTGGTCGAAGATGATAAAGATGTTATTGCAATGGAGAAGATGAGAGAATACAAAGGTCTCTATCATGTATTGCATGGATCTATCTCCCCGATGGATGGCATTGGGCCTGAAGATATTAATATCCCAACTTTAATAGATAGATTAAAAGATGAAGAGGTTAAAGAATTAATATTGGCAATGAATCCTAATTTAGAAGGTGAATCAACAGCAATGTATATATCTAGATTAGTGAAACCTATTGGAATTAAAGTAACTAGATTAGCTCAAGGACTTTCAGTAGGTGGAGATTTAGAATATGCAGATGAAGTTACTTTATCTAAAGCAATAGCCGGAAGAACAGAAATGTAAAATAAGGTCGCTATTTACAAATTGTCAGTAAATATAGCTATTACAGTTATATTTCGATTTGTAATAGCGATTTTTTAATTTATCTTAAAAAAATCGTAATTTTTTTAAAGTTTGTTATTTGAGTGAATAAAATGTTGAATATAGGGTAATACATTCCGAATTCGGTCTAAAGACGAACAAAAATTTAATTAAAGCTATATTTAGTACGTTTATTAGGGTGTAATATAGATTTTTAATTATTGCTAGTGTAATTTTTACCGTTGTCAAAACGACTGAAAGCCTGTATAGTATATATTTGTTGAGCGAAACAAATCAACGAACATTAAAACACTTCAAAAATTAATAAAAAAGTTGTTGACTTTAAAGTTAATAGCGAGTATAATTAATTCTTGTGGTAATAAAAATGAACATTGAAAACTGAATGACAATATGTCAACGTTAATTCCAAAACAGTAACTTAAATGTTACAAACACTATTTAGTATTATGAGCTAATCAAACATCATAAATTTTTATGGAGAGTTTGATCCTGGCTCAGGATGAACGCTGGCGGCGTGCCTAATACATGCAAGTCGAGCGAACAG